>Ga0208879_1001400_pt1 | contig 22838 bp, 21 predicted proteins | sample Knorr_S15_td_Bot_FD_185605 | JGI IMG/M metagenome (GOLD analysis project Ga0208879, IMG submission 185605) | Marine microbial communities from Southern Atlantic Ocean transect - Knorr_S15_td_Bottom_ad_5009_LV_A (SPAdes) (version 2) | ecosystem: Environmental > Aquatic > Marine > Oceanic | place...
CTGCACGTAGATTGAAAATTCGGCTGCGAGTACAAGCTTGGGTTAACTGAACAAATTAGGTGGGGCGTCAATGTCCAGGTATCTTTGCGCCCTGTTGACCGGAGTCGGATAATGGGTGACCCCTTTTATCGACCCCATTTATCGATAAAGTTGCTAAGCTGTGGATGTCCCCAATAGTTCCCGCCGATGAAAAATAGATCTGTCCCTATTTACCGATTACGGAGGATTAAAAATGTTTGAACGTCGTGAGTTTCTCAAGTTCCTTGCCGCGAGTCCTTTGCTTACCAACTACTCTGCGTTTGCGCAGGAGGTGGAGGAAACTACAGGGGAGCGTCTAACCGACCCTTCAGAGGTGATTAATGTCTTCGAAATGGAAGCAGTTGCCCGCACAAAAGTGCCTCCCGCGCATTTTGGCTACCTTGTTACCGGGGTTGATAGTGATGGCACCTTAAGAGCTAATCGTGAAGGCTATACCCGTTTCCAAATCCGTCCCCACCGTCTGGTGGATGTGAGTCGTAACGACATGTCGGTAAATGTTCTTGGCTCCGAAGCCCAATCTCCATTTTTCCTATGTCCCGTTGGTGGTCAGGGAGCGTTTCACCCTGACGCGGAATTAGCTAGCGCCAGAGCGGCAGCAGTAAAGGGTCACCACATGATTTTATCGACTATGTCCTCCACGGCGATCGAGGCGGTAGCAGAAGCACGGGACAGCCCCCTGTGGTTTCAACTGTATTCCACCAATCGTTGGGAATATACCGAAGCCATGTTAAGGCGAGCAGAGGCCGCTGGTTGCACCGCAGTGGCCCTGACAATTGACTTGCCTGGAGGACGTAACACGGAAACCGATCGACTGCTGGCTCGGGAAGATGACAGGGACTGTGCAGTTTGTCATACCCCCCCACGGGTCAAGCCGATTTTCGAAGGGCTGAACATGCGCGGTGTTGGTATTACAGATCCTTCCCTGACCTGGGATGTAATTGGGCGTATGAAAGAAGTCACTAATATGCGAGTCATAATTAAAGGTGTCGAAGTGGGTACCGATGCTGCGCTGGCCGTTCAACATGGCGCCGATGGCATAATCGTGTCCAATCATGGGGGTCGTGCGACTGAAACCGGACGGGGCACTATCGAATGCTTGCCAGAAGTCGTCGCTGCGGTAAATGGTCGAATTCCAGTCATTATTGATGGCGGTATTCGTCGCGGCACCGACGCATTCAAAGCGCTGGCTCTAGGGGCATCCGCGGTTGGCATAGGGCGCCCTTATGTCTGGGGGCTGGGTGCATTTGGTCAGGCTGGTGTTGAGCGCGTGCTGGATTTATTAAATCGTGAATTGGCAATAACCATGCGTGGCAGTGGTACTCCCACCATCGCTGACATTGGCTCTTCTTATGTATTGGATGCGGGGCATAGAGTGCCACGTGGTAGATTGGGCAGAGATATTCTTTAGCGCGGGAGCGATGTGTCCGGAAAATAAATCTGTCCCTATTTCTTTAAAACAAGCACAGATCCGCACGGAACCAAGTTACAATCTCAAGTGTTTAAAACCTTCTTATAAGTAAATAGTTCGAACCCACAGTTATACACGATCAGCCCTGCCATTGGAGAGCCTGCATGAAGTTTACATTTTCGAGAAAGTCAGTAATTGTCACACCACTAGTTCTACTTTCATTTTTTCTGATCGGCCAAAGCAGTTCTCAGGATGCTGACAAGCAGCTGAGTGTCACAGATGATTTGTTTAAATGCCTGACTGAGATGACAAAGTCCAGCGTCGGCGATTTTTTGTCGATAACATACTGGGGAATCTTCAGGCCACCGTGGCGGTTGCCAACTCCGAAAATGGGGGGAGCTATCCTGTTGGATCTTTAGTTTCGCTAATTCCAAGTGAAGTCATGCTCAAGCACGAAGCTGGCTGGAATGAGCTTACCAACGACTGGGAGTTTTTTGAGCTGACGGTATCGGAGCAAGGTTCTGAGATTGCTGTACGCGGCACCACCGAAGTAGTCAATCAATTCGGAGGTAATTGCTTCGGCTGCCACACACCGGCGCGACCCGAATGGGATTTGATTTGTGGAACCGGGCACGGATGTGCTCCTCTACCAATAGATCGTGAAACTATCGCCAATATTCAGAATAGCGATCCACGTTGCATCAAAGAAAACTAACAACTTGACATTTTCATGACAGAGCAACAAAAGGTGGCCAAAATCACCGCTCTTTTGTGATTCGATTCGCTGGTTCGTTTCGCAACTTCCTGATAATGCAGCTAGAAGCAACCAACAAGATTCTTGAGCGTCTTCTTGTAGTGAACAACGATGTTGTTGTGACTGTGACCCCGTATAGCTACCTCCCCTATCTAGGCTTCCAGAAAAAGACCTCAAAGTCGCGGAGCGGTGCTGCCCCCTCGTAGAGTGAATCGTCTATCGTCATGCCCACCCTGGCGGCCCACTGCTCCATCATGGCGATGCGCTCGTTACCGAAAATTTCGATGGCCTCCATCGTATAAGTCGCTTCGCCAATGCGCAGCCATCCATCACCACCGCGGTCCCTCACGCGCTGCGCCCATAATGCTCCGTCCGGGTGAGTGGCTGTGATTACACCATCAGGAGTGCCCACCCAGGACAGATAGGTAACAAAAGGCGGGAATCCGCTTTGCTTCATGAGCAAAGGCAGCCGAACGCTTTCGTTGAGCGGCGTGAAGTCATCCGGGCCCGGAGTTGGTGTTCCTCCAAGAATTACGCCGGGCGTACGAGAAAGTCCCTCGTTGCCAAGGTACGGTGCCGTGAACATCCAGCTCAGCACTGCGGCCAGTAGTACGGCTCCGATCGAGATCCCAGCGAGCTCTCGCTTTTTCATTGCGCATCCTCCGTGTCGATGTATGGGAAGCATAACCAGCATAAGCAAATAGGGACAGATTTACCACCCAATAACAGATCAAAGCTTTGAGATTGAAGTTTTGTAACCTTTTCCATTCTGCAGGCATCAAAGTAGTCAGTACATTCAACTCTTTAGGAACAGAATATCTGGAGCCGCCGAGCGATTTTCGCAACTGGGACAAGCCTGCCCGCTTAGCTCCAATTAAATTGCCCAACCACCAATGACAGGAAATTGAAGATGAGAACCATTTTGATACTCTGCCTGATTGCTCTGTGTAATCAGTTATCGTATGCCACCCAAATCACCCTGGTGCCAGAGGGAAAACTGCATCTGAACTCAAGCAATTCCGGTAGAAATTACAACGACCTGGTGTTGCATTCGATACTCGTAAGCACAAACCCTGGAGAAACTCTTACGGTCGAGTCATTAACTATCGACCTGCTAAGCAACGGCAAAGTTGCGCTCTCCAAATTCATACCAATGGAACGCATTGTCGGTGAAACCCAAGGCTTGGCTGAAATGGTCGCACAGGGGCTGGAGGCATTTCTCAATGCACAGCTATTAACGGAGCAGGGATTTAGCGAGCTGCTCGGACGCGAATTAGAATTTTCCCATTCGACAACGCTTCAACCAGATCAGGTGCTGCTGTTAACCCGGCAGTATTTTAGCCTCGATTTCAACCCTAACGAACTACAGGTTACCGTTTCAGGAACGAATGCAGCAGGCAAAGGCGAAAAGCTAATCGCTATCGCGGAGATTGAGAGATACAGCTCTGCTATCTCTTATACAACACCGCTAAACGGAGCCTGGTTTATGACTTCGCTACCCTCCATACAAAGCCATCATCGCTTAAATCCTCCGACCGAATTTTCAGTAGATTTTTTCAGCGTTAATGAGGACGGTGCAATCTATGAAGGCGACGTCCTGGACGCAACAGGATTTTTTGGTTACGGAGCCGAAGTGTTGGCAGCGGCGGATGGCGAGGTGGTATTTGTAATCGATGACGAAATCCAGGATCGTGCAGCTTACTTTCCCAAGGCGAACGAAACCCCTGCGCAAACCGCCATGCGCGTCAATGATCATAATATGCGGCGATACGCAGCCGATTTTGGCCGTGCCGCTGCTGGAAATCTCGTGACCATTCGACATCAGCAAGATGGAAAAATTGAATACTCTGCCTATGGACACCTGAAGTCCGGCAGTGTCAACGTGTCAGTTGGAGATCTGGTCGAGCGCGGACAGAAAATTGCGGAAGTCGGAGACACCGGAGATAGTGCCGCTGTGCATTTGCATTTTCAAGTTAACGCCGGAGCCAATGTATTCGCATCTAAAAGTCTGCCTGTGACCTTTTCGGACCTGGAGCCCGTGTTGTCAGGTGTCGATCCAGGCAGGTTTGTTAGAGATAAATAGGGACAAATTTATTTTCCCGGGCGGCCGCGACCACGGTGCTCGATACGCACCCCGAGGCGAAGCTCTATCTCATCGATGAAAGCGGCATTGCCGATAAGTTGATTGCGGGACACGCCCTGGCGGATGAGTGCTGTCTCCAAGGGGCTCGCTTCCTGGCTGACAAATTGCCGATAACGCTGCCGGCACTCGGCAGGCGTTGCGCCCAAAGCCAGGTACGCCTCCTCAAGATCAAGCCAGGGCAGCTCGACCTCACCGATACGGGCGCAATGACTGGACCAGGGATACTGCGCAGCATGTACCACCATGTGCGCCTTCACCGGATTGCGTTCCACGTAGCGGCAGCACTGCAACAAATACTGCTCTCGCTAGATGGGACTGATCTTGTACCGGCCCTCCCACAGCGACCCGCTACGTCCTTCCAGTTTGTTTCACCCGCCGTGTCTGGCGAGTCGCCAGCTGTTTCATCAAGCGACTGATGGTTGTGCGATCTGCAGCGGGCTCCACCACAAGATGGACGTGGTTCGTCATCAGGCAAAAGCTGTAGACTTTAACCCCCAACGCCAGCTTCCATTCCCGCAGATTCTCCAGGTAGTAGCGATGGTCATCCGCTTCGACAAATACCGCCTTGCGGTTGTGCCCGCGCTGCACAATATGATGCGGCATCCCCGCCACTATAACCCGTGCCCTCCTTGGCATCGCTGGCTACCCCCTAAGCCAAACTCTATTAGGAAACTATAGACCTGCCCGCGTCCTGGCGCCAACTATTTGCCGAAAATAAATCTGTCCCTATTTACTGTCAATTGAGTAAACTGTCCCCAGATTTCTACAGAACAACAAAGCGCATGGCAACTTCCAAGCTCTTCTCTCATTGCCGCCTGGCCAGCACATTGCTGTGTACACTTATTTGCACCGCATCGATCGCGCAAGAATCCCAATCAGACTTACAGGTAGACGCCATCGTCGCAGAATACTGGCAATACCGACTGCAGGAAAATCCATTGCTGGCGACCCAGTCCGGCATCTCTGAGTTCAACGATAGACTCCCCTCAATAACTCCTGCCGACCGCGACCGGCGCCTGCTCAGTGAGCAGAGGTTCCGGCGTCGCATCCGGGACATCGATTCAGCACGGCTGAGCACCAACGCTCGGGTGAACGCCGAATTACTCGAGTGGGTGTTGGATCAGTCCATCGGGGCTGCAGAACTCAATCTATCTCGCATGCCATTCAATACTTTTTCCGGTTTCTATGCCGCCGTGTTGTCTGCCAGCAATGGCGTACCAATGAATACGGTGCAAGATTACGAGGATTACATAGCGAGGCTGCGAGACGTCGAGCGTTATTTCTCTGAAAATATTGCCAATATGCGCGACGGCATTCGCAGCGGGTTTACACTGCCGAAGGTGGTTATCGAAAACATCTTACCCACTATAGAGGCTCAGCTGTATGACGACCCCGAGCAGAGCAGCCTGTACCAACCTTTCATCACCATGAGCAGCATGATTTCGGCATCGGAGCAGGCGGGCTTACGACTCGCGGCACAAGAGGCAATCAGTCACCAGGCGATACCGGCATTTGCCACCCTTGCCGAGTTTCTGTCCATGGAATATATGCCAGCCGCGACCACTTCTCTGGGCGCGGAACAATTACCTGGGGGCGAGGCTTATTACCGCTATCAGATAAAAGCCTATACCACCCTGGTGGATGCTAGTGCAGATGCGATACACCAGATCGGTCTGGTTGAGGTGTCGCGTATCCGTGCGGAGATGGAGCTGATTATTCAGGAGTTGGATTTTCAGGGAGACTTCGAAGACTTCACCCACTTCCTCAGAACGGATGCGCAATTCTACGTCGATTCTGCGGATCAGCTACTCAAAGAAGCTTCCTTCATCGCCAAGCGTATCGATCTTCAGATGCCAAGATTTTTCGGCAAACTACCACGTCTGTCATATGGCATCGTCCCGGTGCCTGCCGAACTGGCCCCCGGCTATACCACGGCCGCTTACAATTCCGCACCGATCGGCGGCACTCAAGGCGGTTCCTACTGGGTCAATACCCACGCCCTCGATCAGCGGCCCTTATATGAATTGCCGGCCCTGACCCTGCACGAAGCCGTACCCGGCCACCACCACCAGATAGCCCTGGCACAGGAGTTAGAAGACGTACCCGACTTTCGTCTAAGTCAATATTTCACCGCCTTCGGCGAAGGCTGGGGGCTCTACGCCGAAAAGCTGGGTATCGAAATGGGCATCTACCTGACACCCTATGAACATTTCGGCAGACTCAGCTATCAGATGTGGCGTGCCTGCCGGCTGGTTATCGATACCGGCATTCATTCCCAACAGTGGAGCCGAGCACAGGCCATCGCCTATCTCACCAGCAATACCTCCTTGTCGACGGCTAACGTCGAAGCAGAAATCGATAGATACATCTCCTGGCCAGGTCAGGCATTGGGTTATAAGCTGGGAGAAATGAAGATCTGGGAACTCAGACGTAAAGCCGAGCAGGTACTGGGGCGGGACTTCGACCTACGAGAATTTCACGACGTGCTGTTAGGCAGTGGCGCCCTGCCTCTAGCTATGCTGGAGGCGCAGATTGATCGTTATCTCGGGTCTGATTTTGGCTTATGAAAGATATTAAATATTAGGGACAGATTTATTTTCTTAGTCGACTGTCCTCGAAAATAGATCTGTCCCTGTGTACGACTGCAGAAGCCAAGACATATTGCAGGCACTTATTTCTTTATCCAAGCCTGCTACACTGGCCGCAATGTGTGAGATGTCCGGCAATTCCAATACCATCTATTGCAACGAAAATCGCTGATGCAAACTGTTCTTTCTGTTGCGGTGGTAATGGTGCTGATGACTTCATGCGCATTGGTACTGCGCTGGGGAAATCTCATTCTCACCGGTCATATGCCGACCCGGCTGTTTGCGTTTTTTGCCATCCTCTTCACTTCGGGATTGGACGTCGGCTTGATTATGTTTCCGCTGACGGAATTTCCGATCTACGAGGTCGAAACAGCCTATGAGTTTACCAATCCTCTTGCCATCGCTTTCGGCTTTTGGGGATTTTTGATCTGGCTATTTTATTTTGTAACCACTTTCTATTTCTGTGTTATCGAGCCCCGGCTTCGCCTATTCGAAATTCCCTGGGTTAAAAGGATTAACAATGGCATCGTTATTGCCACCTGCGCTTTCACCGGCTTCTTGTTCCTGCAATATTTACCCACCTATATAGAGGGCATCACGCCGGTATTTCGTTATGGGCTGGTGGCATTCGTCGTCTTGTTTGCGGTGCTGTCCAGCACCGATATTCGCTATGTGAAAATTCTCAGTCTGTCATCCACCTGGTTATTCTTTTCTCTCATCCTGGTGATGTGGGCCTTCGGTGGTCTCGGTCTTTCTGGGCTGGCTAGCAACCTGGTCGAGCTGGGGGATTACTTCAGCAATATCCATCATTTCATACTTCCCTTTTCGGACTATCACGCCTTCTATCTGTTTTGGTGGTTTGCCTGGAGCATCATGATCGGGCAGTTTGTGGCGCGCTTCGTGAGTGGTTTGCGTGCCTGGCAACTCATAGTCTCGCTGTTGATTATTCCCTCCATTCCGATTGCTCTATGGTTTTCGGTGTTGTACGGAATATTCGAAAGCGGACTGGAAATTACCGGCCTTCTCAATGGCTTTATGGTGTTCGTGGGAGTGATCTTTGTCATCAATTCTCTGGATTCTTTGACCCGACTGTATACGGATAACCTGGGGTTGACGGTCGAAAAATTTGGCAGGTTCAAATACGTCTCTATGCACTGGGGGCTACTATATAGCCTGATTCTTTTCTACCAATTTACCCCACTCGAGATCGAATGGATCGGTCTGGTGGTCATCGGACTGTATGCAGTGATAGCCATTCTATTCTTCCGTCGCAGGGCTGTGCTTGCGGAAATCCTGGGCAGCGCCGACAGGTAGCAAGCATGGATGCCTTCGACTTCATTATTATCGGCGCCGGTTCTGCCGGTTGCGTACTGGCCAATCGAATTTCCGCCGATCCGGAAAATCGCGTACTGCTAGTCGAAGCGGGAGGCAGTGACAACAACCTCCTGGTGCAGATGCCCACCGCCCTGTCCTATCCCATGGCAATGCAGCGCTTCAATTGGGGTTATGAGTCAGACCCAGAGCCTGAGCTTAACGGCAGGGTCATTAACTGCCCCCGAGGTAAGGGCCTGGGAGGCACTTCTTCGATCAACGGTATGGTATATGTGCGAGGCAATCCACATGACTATGAGGAATGGGCAGCCTTAGGTGCCAGTGGCTGGGGGTATCGTGATTGTTTGCCTTACTTCAAGCGTGCAGAGACCTGGATCGAGGGGGGCGATAAATATCGCGGCGCCGATGGACCCCTGGGCGTCTGCGCCGGCAATGAGATGCGTCTGAATCCTCTGTACCGCGCCTTTATCGATGCTGGGGTCCAAGCGGGCTACCCAGAAACCACCGATTACAACGGCGCTCAACAGGAGGGATTCGGCCCCATGCATATGACTGTGCGAGGCGGCGTGCGCGAATCCACCACTCGGGCCTATCTGCAACCGGTGAAGCGACGCGACAACTTGACGGTAATCACCGAGACGCTGGTGCAAGGCATCGAATTTATCGACAAACGGGCTACTGGCATTACGGTACTTAGAGACGGCAAGACCTCGAAGCTCCGCGCTCGACGAGAGGTAATCGTGGCCGCTGGTGCTATCGCTTCACCCATGCTGCTACAGCTCTCCGGGCTTGGCTCAGAACACCACCTGCAATCAATCGGCATAGCACTCAAACATGAATTGCCCAGTATTGGTGAAAACCTGCAAGACCATATCGAGGTGTATTTTCAGTTTCACTGCAAACAACCGGTAAGCCTGAATAACAAGTTGGGCCTAATCAGCAAAGCCTTAATCGGCGGCCGTTGGCTGCTGTTCAAAAACGGCCTGGGGTCTACCAATCATTTCGAGGCCTGTGCCTTTATTCGATCCCGAGCTGGTTTAAAGGCGCCTGATATTCAATACCACTTTCTGCCTGCCGCCATGCGTTACGACGGAACCCCTTCGGTGAAGGGGCATGGTTTTCAAGTACACGTTGGACCCAACAAACCCAAGAGCCGAGGTCGAGTTCGCATCAAGACAGCAGATGCCACATCTGCGCCAAGTATTCTTTTTAACTACTACCAGCACGAAGAAGATAAGGCAGCATGGCGGCAATGTATCCGGCTGACGCGAGAAATCATCGACCAGGCTGCGATGGACCCTTACCGTGGAGCAGAGATTCAACCTGGGATTAACGTGCAGAGTGATGACGCAATCGATGCCTGGGTCAGGGAGAATGCGGAAAGTGCGTATCACCCCGCCGGCACTTGCAAGATGGGTAGCGCCGACGATCCACTGGCCGTCGTCGATGAGCAGGGACGCGTCCATGGTCTCCAACATCTACGAGTGGTGGACGCCTCAATTTTTCCAACGCTACCCAATGGCAATATTAACGCAGCGGTAATCATGGTGGCAGAAAAAATTTCCGACGCAATCCTGGGTAAAGTGCCCTTGCCTAGCGCAGATGTGCCCCTAACTGTCCCCAGGAACTGGCAGACCAGCCAAAGATAATTGGGGTCAGAGTAAAAATACAGTAGTTTGATGACGCTGCTATCATAAAAAAGTGATCTATCCCTGTTTACTCAATTCAGACAGCACTTTTTGAATTTTTTCCCACTCCGCAGGGGCAGGGATCGTTGCGCCCAATCATTGGCTCAGAACCATGTACCGGCGAAGCGCGCTCAAATTCGGTCCGACGGTTAAGCCAGTGCTTGTGAATTTTCCGTACACTCGGCGCAATCTTATTTTGTAAGGCTTCAACTTCCCGGTCACTGCCGTCGTGCCCTTTCCACTTACCCACTACGGTGAAAGCTACTACCGGAAATAGATATTCAGTTATCTCCGGTTCTTCTGGCCCCCATTCATTTCGGGTTAGCGCAACTCCCTTCAAGTATCCCTCGCACCACTCATCCACGATAGTAAACTTTTTCCCCTTTACCGTTCTCTCCATGAACAACGGTTCAAAATCTTTCGGCATTTCCATCAGCATGAAACTGATACTGTTCATGTGGCGTACCATGAACGACAGAATAAGCTCAAACTGGTCCGCATTGTCCCAAACCGGTTCGAAATCGCCCCAGACTGTGTGACGTCAGCCCATATGGCACCACCTAAGCCTGTTTGCTAAGAGACACTTCTGCTAATTTAAACTGAAGCAGAGGAGTTTCTAAATGAGCCTGTCAAACACAGAAAAACACGTTAAGGATATACGGCGCAAGACCCGCCGCAAATTTTCATCCGAAGAGAAAATCAGAATTGTTCTGGATGGACTGCGCGGTGAATATTCAATTGCCGAGTTATGTCGTCGGGAAGGCATCAACAGTAATCTCTACTACCGCTGGAGCAAGGATTTCCTGGAGACCGGTAAAAGACGATTGTCTGGTGATACGGTTCGGGAAGCCAGCACAGATGAGGTCGTTGACCTCAAGAAAGAAAACACTGACCTCAAGCAAGCTGTAGCTGAACTGTATCTGCGCAATGACTGGCTTAAAAAAAGTCTGACTGGGCAGGGTGTGACCTTGGACGAAGACTGATGCGCAGTGCGTCCGAAAAGCTAGCCATTATTCGCCTGGTTGAAGACTCTGAATTGTCAGTACGTCGCACGCTGGCCGAACTCAAGATAAGCAGGAGTAGTTTTTATCGTTGGTATCGGGCCTATGAACGGGGTGGCTTTGAAGGGTTAGAAAGCCACAGCCGGGCTTCTCGTCAGCATTGGAACAAAATACCGGATTCTGTTCGTGATCAGGTGCTGGAGATTGCGCTCGATCAAGCGGAGATGACACCACGAGAGTTGGCCTGGCACATTACTGATACGCGCGACTATTTTATCTCCGAATCCAGTGTTTATCGGATTCTTAAGGCACATGACCAGATCACCAGTCCGCAGTTTATAGTGATGAGTGCGGCTGATAGTTTCCGGAATCCAACCCATGAAGTACACGAGTTGTGGCAGACAGACTTTACCTACTTCCGCATCGTTGGTTGGGGCTGGTACTTTCTTTCCACCATTCTTGATGACTACTCTCGTTATATTATCTGCTGGCGTCTGACGACCACCATGGCCGCCAGTGATGTAACGGCCACGTTGACGGATGCATTGCAGGTGACGGGACTCAAGCAGGCGCGTGTTCACCACAAGCCGAGGCTACTTTCAGATAATGGCCCCTGCTATATCAGTGGTGAATTAAAGCGATGGTTAGCAGAGCAACAGATTGAACACACTCGGGGTGCGCCTTACCATCCGATGACGCAAGGCAAGATCGAACGTTATCATCGTTCCATGAAGAATGTGGTCAAGCTGGAGAACTATTATTATCCCTGGGAGCTGGAGCAGGCTATTGCTAACTGGGTTCAGCATTACAACCATGAGCGTTACCACGAATCGTTAGATAATGTGACACCGGCTGATGTGTATCATGGCCGCCAAGAGGAAATCCTGGTTCAACGGGCGATCATAAAATCTCGCACAATGAACCAGAGGAAGGTACAAAACCTGCGGTTAGCAGGATAGACTGGAGCAACCCTATGCAGAAAAGTGTCTCTTAGGATTTAGTGTCAGTGGTCCTAAATGGGCTGACGACGTACAATTGGATAGAAAAGAATTCCTCCTGGCTCGAACAAAGGGATATATGACATTAAATGAGCACAGGGTCAGATCTTGCCGGGAACCGGGGGACACTAAGCCGATAAATTGTGTATTCACAGAGGTAGACGATATGAAAATTGTGAATAGCCTGGCGCTTCGAGTTCTCGTCGCAGCGGGATTTCTGTTTGCCATTCAGCCCACGATCGCGCACCACTCCTTCGCGGGTTTCAGCAATGATGAAGTCAAGGAGTTCACGGGCACCATCAAGGAATTTCAATTCAGGAATCCCCACGTATGGATTCAGATTCTGACAACAAACGCGGAAGGGCAGGAAGAGGAATGGAGCGTCGAGTGGGGCTCCCCCAATCAGTTGGGACGGCGCGGTATTCGTCCGGCAACGTTTCCACCGGGGGCCGAGGTCACCGTGCGGATCCGACCGATGATCAACGGCTCTGCGGCCGGCGCGTTCGTCGGAGCCAAGTTTCCCGACGGCACCATCATCGGCCAATGGGAAGACTAGAGCGGTAACCGCTGTTCCCAAGTGCACGCCCCTGGTGCGCCGTCTTTTTAAAGTGGATGGCTGTCTTGTGTAGATACTGCCATGCATGAGACGGGCCATCTGAGCGACCTAACCGCAGTAGCGACACGATGGAGAAACGGATTGTCATGACGGTTAACTCAAGACACAGGCACAACTCTCTGCGCCCATTGCAAACGGCAAGCGCCCTGCTTGTGGCTCTGTGCATCATATTCCTGCTCCTACCCGAGTCTGCTTACGCGCAGGAGGGAGACTCGCTCCCCGACTGGAGCGGCGTTTGGGCCATGAACGGTGGGACGGTCTTCGACGGAGCCACAGTTGAGGGCCAGGGCGGATCGAACACGCCGGGCGTGCGAGAACATCCACCGTACAACGCAGAATATGAGGCGACGTATGTACGCAACCTGCAGCTTCGTGACGACGGATTGTTCCCGGATCCCTTATCCTTCTGCGGGATTCCTCCCGGGTTCCCACGTATCATGAATATGCCTGATGTTTACGAGTTCGCGGTGACCCCCAAACAAGTCTGGATCATGACTGAAAACGGACCGGGTATCATGAGGATCTACACAGATGGCCGCGAACATCCGGAGCCTGAGATGATGTGGCCCACTCATACCGGAGATTCGGTAGGGCATTGGGAAGGCGATACGCTGGTGTTCGACACGGTAAGTCTTCACAGTTCGGACGAGGGCCGCACGATCCTTGATCGCACGGGCCTTTACCTGAGCGATGCGGCACACATCGTCACGCGAATGCGGAAGCTTGACGACGAAACCATGGAAGCCCGGATGACGATAGAGGACCACAACGCTCTGACGGCGCTGTGGGTCGTGACCAAGACGTACCGGAAACTGGAACAGGGAACGCGTGTGTACGACTATGCTTGCGCCGGGAACAACCGAAATCCAGTGGATTTGGAAAACAACCGGACGCTGATTCTGGGTCCCAACGGGGAAATTCTGAACAGCGATATTCAGCGTTAGGGGTAGAGAGTACGAGGAATAGGGACAGATTTATTTTCCTGGGCGGGAGCATCTGCGCTTCAAAAAATAAATCTGTCCCTATTTACAATTTACAATTCTTTTATAGAAAAATAAGGAGAAGTAACAATGAAAACCAAATCACTCATTCACATGGTCACTGCAGCACTGTTTTTCATGTTAGCAACTGGCTCGTTCGCACAGGCGCCAACCAACGCCACCCATATTCCAAGCGGTGAAATAATGACCGTTTATGAAAATCTGGGTGACACCATCGATCAACAAATCAGGGTGGTTCATATTGGCGATGACATCAATGTAGCGGTTGGCGTTTTAAGGCGCGGGGTCACGCGCACCGAAGGAGAGGAAGTGACCTCAATTATTCATCACCAGATTACCGAGGTGTACTACATACTTTCGGGTTCAGGCATTCTTGTCACTGGCGGCGAGGCTACCGATGCCGTTGAGTTTCCTGCGGATCTCACAGCAGTCAGAGTATTGATCGGCCCCAGTGGCAGGCGCATGGTCACCAATGGCCAGACTCAGACGGTTTCAGCTGGAGACGTAGTCGTTATTCCCGCCGGCGTGCCGCACGGCTTTCGTCATATCCAGGAACAGATTACTTACCTGAGTATTCGGGTTGATCCGGACCAGGTGCTGCCCACCGGCTATGTACATCCTTCACTGGAGCAATAGGGACAGCTTAGTTAAAGGGGACGAAGGGATTAAAAAATAATCCCTTCGTCCTCTTTATTCTACTACGGAGTCCACTACACCACCGTCAGCAGCGCGATCAAACGAATCGAGACACGCTAACATGCAAGACCTAACCCCTATCTTATCGATACAACGTGACCAGATGACATCCGTCTGACGATCGATTGAGAAGAATCTCACACCCGCCCCACATGCATGGTGCTTCGATTTATGGGGGTACGGTCAACTCTAACTAATTAGCTTTCTGGCTCCATCAATCAGTAACTTCTTGGGCTGAACTGCGTCTAATGATAAGTCAGAAATCGATTTTCAGATCAATAGTTAGTAGAGGGGAGAAAACGCTGTGTTACCTCACTTTCTCAGAATGGCCCTAAAGGCCCTTCTGCGCTTTAAATTGCACTCGGAAATCAATTTTCTCAGCCTGGGTTTTGGCTTTATCTGTTTTGTTACCGCCGTACTGCTGGCTAACTACATGGATAGTTATGACCAGCAATGGCCGAATGCAAACAGAATTTACAACGTAGTCATTCGCAACGTGAGCGAAGGAACGGGGCCCGATAAATTTCCCATCGTCAATGACCCAGCGGCTCGTTACCTGCGATCCTATTTTCCCGATATCCCCAATATCGTCAAGGCGAGCATGGGGGATCTCGACAACGTCACTATTGACGGTCAGTCTCACACCGTCACTTCTCGCTATGTGGAAGAACGCTTCTTCGATATTTTCCCGGTGGAATTTCTCTTTGGTTTGGAAACTGGTCAAGCATTACCGCCAAATACTGGGGTCATTACTGAACAAGCAGCCATGCGTCTCTACAATCGACTGGACGTCGTAGGGGAGAGGCTTCTTGTTGATAACGAATACGATGTCGCTATTGCCGCCGTAGTCAAGCGCCCCGAAAGTCCTTCCCATCTGGATTCCGGTGTCACGCTGTTTTCTTCGGATTTCTATTTCCCTATGGAAATTCGAGACAATGCCAACCGGCGGCGCCGAATCGCGGCAGGAGTCGATCCCGATGCAGACCAGTGGGCCAACCAGAGCAGCTACGTCTACATCGAAATTCCGGAAGACATGGAATTCGATCAAGAATCCTTTCATCAAGAACTGAACGAATTTGTACAAGCCACCTTGCCGGAAGATCTCCGCGATTCCCAGACTTATGAACTGATCCCGATCAATCAGTTGGTGATGACGACGCTCGCCTTCGTCACTGCAGGTTTCAGCATCACTACGGTTCTTTTAGCAGCTGGAGTCCTGGTGCTTCTAATTGGTTGTCTGAATTATTCGAATCTTGTTATAGCGCAACTGTCGCTGCGCAGTCAGGAAATTGCCATCCAAAAAATTCTTGGTTCAAAACGAGGTTTGCTAATCGTTCAATACTGTTTTGAAAGTCTGCTTTTTGTCGCACTAACACTGGCAATAGTCCTGCTTGTCATGTCCGGTGTTCTCCGTGTGATGGGATCATTCGGCATTATTGGTGTCGGGCCGGCTATGTTGCTTAACCCTGGCTTGTGGTTATCACTGCTTCTCGTAATCACGGTTGTCGTGTTAATTGCGGGGTGTTATCCGGCATTACGCACGGTGACAGTCCCTTAATTTCGATGATGCGCCCGACAGGTTCCGGTGGCTATTCCGGACGACTCCGTGCGCTCATGGTAGGCACTCAATTCTTTATCTCAGGTACCTTAATGATTCTGGCATTTGTCATGTTTGCGCAAAACTCAACCATGACACAACAGCTTGATGGGGAAGTGGCCGATCCAAAACTTATAACGACTACTGCCGTCGATACCTTCAGTGCTGACTTCGAGCTAGTAAAGAACGAACTACAGTCGCATCCCGGCGTGTTGTCGGTGAGTCAGGTGGATTTGACACCCTGGTCCATAAGCAGCTCGCCTATCAACTTGTCCCGCAGTGCAGACCTCAATGAATCCACCGTGCTTATTGGTAATCGCAATATCGGTTATGACTATGCTGACACCATGGACGTGAGTTTTCTCGCAGGCAGAAACTATTCCCGTGATCGTGCCAATGACCGATTCCCGAGTCTCCGGAACATCAACGCCAATGGCGGTCCGTACTCCATACTGTTAGATGACAGAGCTGCGCAAGCACTAGGGTTTGAAAATGCTCAGGCGTCAGTTGGGCAGTCCATCTATCGTCATCTGGAACCGCCTTCGGTCGATAGGGAAATGGCTATCGAGCTTGTCGTCATCGGGGCCATCGATAAATTGAAGTATCAATTCGTCGATTTTGGTGTGTTTGGCATAACTGGTGATGCGCTAACGTTGGCTCCTGAGTTTGCCAATTTAATGGTCATCAAAATCTCAAAAGAAAATGTCAACGATGCACTAACTCATATCGATGAAACATGGAGCAGGTTAATGCCCGATATTCCACTACAGCGGGAGTTTGTCGATAATCTTTTTTATCTTGGCTACAACTTATTCTTAAGTATTAGTGTCGCCATTGCTGCACTGTCAACGCTAGGTTTTCTTATAGCCAGTATCGGCTTGTTGGGTAACGCGACATTCATTACCAAGATTCGTCAAAAGGAAGTGGGCATTCGAAAAGTAATGGGTGCCAGCAGCAGTCGATTATTTCGTATGCTACTGCTGGATTTTGCTAAACCGATTCTTATTGCCAATGCGGTCGCGTGGCCAGTGGGATACGCGTTGGGCAATATTTATATCAGACTATTTGCCGCCAGAGCCGAGCTTACCTTCTTCCCATTCCTGATCAGTCTGGCATTGTCAGCCTCCATTGCCATCGTCGCTGTGGCGTCTCAATCCTGGAAGACCGCCAGGGTACGGCCAGCTATGGTCATGCGATACGAGTAACGAGTGGGATAGTTGTCGAGTTAAGACACATTGACTTGAAAGATAAATAGGGACAGATCTATTTTTCGCGACAGGCGACCGCCGAACGGTGGACTGCGCCAAAGAAAATAATTCTGTCCCTATTTACTCCATACTGGAGGATTGAAACGCGCGGCTGGAGGGCTGAGCCTAAAACTTCAACACTAACTCTCAGAAGATAATGAAGCTCTCGCATCGGAAATAATATCTGGAGATCGACTCAACAACACACCAGCAATCGCCGCCGCACTGCCACTAACAATCAGTGTCATGTCTCCCACATTAATACCAATTACTTCCGTTGTTGGCAATGCAATCAATCCGCCACCGATTGCCACGAGAATGCGGCCGGCTAAACCGACGAATCCGGGGCGATCCAGGAAACCTACCCCCAGCAGATATCGCTGCAGCGTGCCAGCAATCAATACCACTCCTACTCCCACCTTGAGGGTAGCAAGCAGCGTCTCCCACCAGGTGCCGGACAGGATCAGCGCAGGTTCCAACACGAAAAAAAACGGGATGAAATAGATCACACTGCCCAGTCGCATGGCCTTGAATCCAGTAGCAAGCGCCGATGCCCCGGCGATGCTGGCGGCAGCGAAAGCGCCTAGCGCTACTGGAGGCGTGATGAAAGACAGCATTCCCCAATAAAGAATAAAAAGATGCACGCTCATTGGATCCAGGCCGCCCTGGATCAAGGCAGGAGCCAGTACAATCGCCAGAAAAATATAGGCCGCGGTCACTGTCATGCCGATGCCCAGGAAGAAACTGGTGAATGCCCCCATCAATAACAGCAGCAACGTAGAATCGCCTGCAATATACAGTAAATCGTTAACTAAAGTTCCCGATAAACCGGATACTGACAGGGCTCCTACGATCAGACCAACACCCGCCATGATTGCCAGTAATTCCATTAGCAACTTACCGGTTGCTACAAGAAACGAACCGGCATCCTTAATGTTCCAACGGTGAGTTGGGGAAAACTGATTCAACACCAGCAACATGCCCGTGGCATAAAATGGTGCTATCGCTTCTCGCTGCAAATAGACGAGAAGAAAAACCAAAACCACGAATGCGGCGATATAGAACCAGCCTTGTTTCATGGTCCCGCTCAAACTTGGTAGCTCGTCGCGGGGCGTGCCGACCAGTCCTTTACGGGCCGCGTAAGCATCTACTTGAACAAACAACCCAAAAAAGTACAGCAAGGCAGGTATGGTTGCGGCCAAGGCGACGGTGGTATAGGCCACGTTGAGGAAGGTTGCCATTACAAACGCCGTCGAGCCCATGATTGGCGGCAACAATACGCCTCCAGTGGAGGCGCAGGCTTCGACTCCGGCGGCATACTCTTTCTCCATACCACTTTTCTTCATGGCTGGAATCGTCATCTGGCCGGTGGTCAATACGTTGGTAATCACGCTGCCACTCATGGAACCCATCAGCCCGCTGGAAACAATGGCCACCTTGGCAGAGCCGCCGCGGACATGACCGAACAGGGCAAAAGCCAGGTTGATAAAAAAGCGACCGCCGCCGGTGTGCTGTAGCGCGATACCAAAGATCAGAAACCCGATTACCAACTGTGCATAAGCACGGAAAGGTAAACCGAGGATGCTCTCGATACTCATGACATGATAAGACGCTGTTTCTGCCAGTGTCGAAGACAAACCCGAAATAGGCCCAGGCAACTTATCGGCTACTACCGGGTAGAGCGAAAACACCAGCACCAGAGAGAACAGCACCCAGCCTCCGCTGCGACGTACTGCTTCCATTACCAGCGCCCACAACAAATAACTTACCCATACAGCGTAGCTTGGTGCTAAAAACTCCCAGCCAAAGTCCAACATGGTTTCGGCGTTGATGAAAAAGAATACACAGGCGCCGAATGCCGCCAGGCTGAGAATACTATCAAGCCAATAGCTTTTGGTACTGGCGCCGCGAAAGGGGGGATAGATGAGGAAACAAATCGGTAACAGCAAGCCCATCAATGCATAGTAATAGTGATTCTGAACCGTAATGACAAAATCAAGAAGTGGACTCTCGGCAAACAATCGCAGAGAGTCCATTGCCAGGAAGGCACTGCCGACAGCGGCGATGCCTGTTAACCATCGCAGTGGCAAAGGTAGTTCATTGGGATTTCTTAACGCTGTCGCCATACCCTAACGCCAGACCCTAGCGCCAAACCGGATCGAGGCCGGCTTCTTCCAGACGTTGAGTGCGCTGCTGATGCCAGGCTTCGACAAACTCGTCCCGATCATCGATACCCCGTTCAGTCACTTCGGCCCAGGCCGAGGCCAGCACTTCCTGGCGGTGGATAAGGGCCTGATTGTGCGCTTCTATGGCATCGGTCCAGACACCGATTTCACGCCAGTAGTTAACCGCGCCTTCATGATAGGGCACGACCCATTGGAATACCTGGGACTCCAGCGCCCAACCTATGGCACCGGGGTCAGAGTCCTTGAAGTCGTCGTAATTTTCGTTTATTGCCCGGGTGAGGGCATAAACGAAGTCGTTATCTTGAGTAGCCAGCGCCGTCAACAACGGATAGGGATAGGTTCCAGCTTCATGGGGATTTTCTTCACTGATGCCAGCGCCACGGGTGGCATTGTGTTTGGTGAAATAAGGTCCTATGGCTAACATTCGCTCCCAGCATCCTTCATCGTCATGGGGTGCAGGCAACCAGAGGATACCCCGCGGCGAGGCTTCAAGACGATAAGGTGGACCAGACACCGTAGTGCCAAACGCGACATCGATATCACCATTAATCACACCATTCCATTTGGCGTCATAACCGGGGAAATCGACGCGGACGACATCATCCCAGGTCAAACCGCCACAGGCCAAATAGGCCTCCATAGACACATTTAGCGCTGGAGCAGCGCGTACATAGGGCACTCGACGCCCACGCAGCTCGGCAAAGCTGGTTATGCCGGTATCTGCAGCCACAGCTATTCCCTGGTTGCTCAAGCCATTGGACGTCATCAACAAACGCAGCGGTTGCGGCCCCCACTCTGGATTAGCAAACTGAAACATGCCTTCCTGAGCGAAATATGTTGCCACCCCATTGGCAGTGAAATCGACTCGACCAGTCTTCAGAGGCAATAAACGGGACACATCATTCTGTCCGGGAATGACACGCAAGGTGACGTTGTATTTGTCGCGCAACATAGCGCCGATCGCGACTGCCTGGTTATATCCCGTTGTTCCCAGGTTATAAGCCGTCCAGGCCATCTGACGGGGGAGCTGGGGTTGATTGGATTGATTAGGCTGTGCCAGGCTAGCGCCAGTCAGCGTTAGTGAAACTACCAGCGAAACGGATTGGATAATCTTAAATCCATGTTGGGGCAGTGACTTCAGGACTTTCAACAACACTCTCATTCTCCCGAGGATTCTACGGCGTTGAGGCCAGAGACTAGCAGGGGCGGAAACCAAGTGGAAGTAAATCAAAGAAATCAAAGGGGTCGGAGTAGTTTGATTCAGAAATAGGGACAGATTTATTAAAAGGGACGGAGGGATTAAAAAATAATCCCTCCGTCCCTTTTATTCTACTACGGAGTCCACTACGCCACCATCAGCCGCGCAATCAAACGAATCGAGACCCGCTAACACGCAAGACTTGACCCCAAGCACCCTCTTTATCCTAATTCCTTTACGGCTCTCCACGCCTGTTCGACAGCAGTTTGCAAAAGTGAGCTACCGACGGCGTCACTATGGGCGATGGTAATCCGACCGAATGGTTGTCGCCCAATAATGCCAGGATTGCCATGGGAGTAACCATGGGCCCAGCGATTAATAGAAATACTCTCAACATCTCTGTCGAAATCAAACAATACCTGCGGCAGCATACCGCCTAAATGCTCTCTGATTTCTTCTTCGTAATCACTAAATGTTAGACCTAGCATCCTGTATCTTGCATCACGAAATTGCTCGACGCGTGGTGCCCCAACGGTATCTCCAAGGGGAGCGCTTCTCATGTGCAGGATGCAAGGATCGTCGGGGGTTTTGGTAAACTCATAGCCCCCCATGCTAACCGGAAAGTCCATCGCCGCCACCTGGTGCATATTCCCCGGGCACATGGCCATCCCGATTCCCATCTCTTTCATGGCCCGCCAGTTCTTTACGGCGACAGTCGTATATTGAAAGGGAACTTTAGAGAGACGTCTCAACGCCGCATCTTGTTCCTTGGGAAGGTCTGGAACGATGTGCGGAATCATCATATTGTAACAGGCCATCACGACGCCTTTGGCTTTAACCTGATACGACTTGTTGTCATGGATATAGTTTACCAAGACCTCACTCGAACTACTGGGATCACCACCGTGCTGTACATTCACCACGGTACTGTTTAAGCGAAGGCGAACACTATTGCCGGATTTGTCTAGCTCGGCATAATCGAATTTGGATAAAACAATCTCTTCCGGATTTTCTCCTGGTCCAACATCAGGAATCATCTTTTTCACTAACATACGTGCGATGGTGGCATTGCCATCGGGATAGTGCTCGATGAAGGGGTATCGTACAGCGTATGTCTCTCCATCTTTGTTCACATATTCTTGATACGTCCCTTCCTCCATTGCATCTTTCCATGATGTTAAAGGATCCAAACCCAGCGGCCCGGTTTCCAAGGCCTCTCCTATGGTCATCACGTCTGTTCCGCCCTGTCCATAGTCGATGGAAGTATGCCTGGCCATTCTCAATACGCCGGGATCATCGACCCCCAAAGTGTTTTTTAGATAATCGAAGTAAGAATGCGTCTGAATGTAGTCTCGCAATTCCTCTTTGGGTAGATTCAGGACATGCTGTCCGCCCTCTAAAACCCGCAGTAATTGTTCTTTGCCTTGCTCGCTCAATGGGGTCTGCTGTACGGCCTCCTGGTACGATAACGTTGGACGCAAAAGCCCTTCCACAAACCCTGGATAATCACAGAAGGGGTGCTGCACTACTTTGTCCTGGCCAAACGTTCGCTTGTTGAAATAGGTAACGGCCCCCAAGTTATGCCTTTTAAAGAAGTCAACGTCATACGCCGTCTGGAATAGATCCATATCAACGCCGAGATCTTCTAAAAGATTGAGTACGGTTTCACTAAACTCATGTGGAGATTCAAAAGACTCTGAACCGCCTTCGCCCAATAGCATGACACCACCGATGGTATGTTCATTCCTTTTTGCATGACCCCCAAAATCGTCATGGTTATCCAGTATGAGCACCTTCTTGTCTCTTCCGTGCTCTTGCTGATAGAAATAGGCCGCCGACAGTCCACTGAGGCCGCCTCCCACAACAATCAGATCGTACGTTTCGTTCAAGTCGGTGGTTGACCCCCAATCCGTTCGTTGAGCCCAGGCTCGGCTATGTGCGTGTTCGTTTGATCCTGGATGGCTGCCGCGAAGGCCGGTCAGCGCCGGCGGATAATACGACGGCTCGAGTTCTGCCATAGCCGCTTGGCTGGACCCGTCAAAGGGAAGCAGGGAAGCCCCAGCCACCATTAAAGTGCCATTGATGAAGTCTCTTCGCGTAATATTGCTCAAGCGGCTAACTCCTGTGTAAATTTGTCTTAGAGCGAATTTGTCCTGATACTATCGATTATCGAAATCAAATCTACCAGAAAATTGTTATTATTGGCGGGGTTTTCTGAAGAGTTATAACCGAATCTGGTGTTTAGGCAGTTGAAAAAAAGCGGCGTATCTGGTTGATTTGTTGTTGCGAGACAATAAACAACCAAAAAGGATACGCCGCCATGAGTAAGAATAATGTTATTGAACT
>Ga0208879_1001401_pt1 | contig 22836 bp, 21 predicted proteins | sample Knorr_S15_td_Bot_FD_185605 | JGI IMG/M metagenome (GOLD analysis project Ga0208879, IMG submission 185605) | Marine microbial communities from Southern Atlantic Ocean transect - Knorr_S15_td_Bottom_ad_5009_LV_A (SPAdes) (version 2) | ecosystem: Environmental > Aquatic > Marine > Oceanic | place...
GTTACTTTGCGTAACTACTTGCTCAGCGGTAAGCACAATACCGTCGCTCAACTCAAGCTCTGCGACGATCTTCCAGCTCGTGATGGAGCTGACTGCGTCATCTGGCGGGCGAGGCAGATCTTCCGGGACCGATAGTACTGCCGGATATGTGTATCGGTCTGCTTCGATCCTCTCATCGGCCAAGATCTCCACGGCGTCCATGCGGTGAGAATCGACGCTTTTGGTCTTGATCGATTTTGGGACTGAGGCCGTCAACCGCATTCCCGAGCCCACCGAGACCGCATTGGTGTGAATCCGCTCGATTTCGAATTCCAGAACGAGTGTGAGGCCGCACTGCACCACATGCACCGCATCGTTTCTTGCCGTTATCGCGACAACAACCTCTATCTTGCCGCCGAGGTCAAACGTGCGCTGCCGCAAGTCCACGAGGACATCGAGGCTGACGGGCGGTGGCCGGACCATCTCGACAGCGGATTTGATGATTCGACTCAACATCTTCGAACTCCTAACAGCGCCCGGTACGTCTGACGGCGGTACCGAGTCCGCCATCACCCTGCTGTACAGCGGCCTACTTGGCCCGGGCGATATCCAGAGTCTACCTAAACCGTCAGCCCGGCGTGCTCCGGCAGCCCAAGCATCAGGTTCATGTTCTGGATCGCGGCACCGGATGCGCCTTTGCCCAGGTTGTCAATCTGAACAATTAGCAGGACATGTCCGAGGGCGTTCGGGACCACCGAGATGTCCATCCCGTCATTGTCGTTCCGTGCCTGGGGATCGAACGCTGGGTCTGAGTAGGCAAGCGCGTCGTGTATAGATACAACGTTGACCAGCGGCTCTTCCGCATAGCGTTCGCTCAGAATCTTCCAGATCGTCTCGGCGGACGCGTTCTTCTGGATTACCGACTTGTGCAGGGGAATTTCGACCCGCATCCCCTTGAGAAAGGGGCCAACAGATGGGATGAACTGGGGTTCATACGTGAGTCCCGAGTATTTCTTCATCTCAGGAACGTGCTTGTGTTCTGTATCGAGCGCGTACGGCGACTCAAACGGAAGACCGGCGAGATCGGGCTGTCCACCCTCCCACTTGGCGATCAGGTTCTTGCCACCGCCGGAGTATCCAGACAGGGCGTGGATCGTGATCGGAGCGTCCTTTGACAGGATGCCCGCCTCGATCAACGGACGGACGCACAGGATCACCCCGGTCGGGTAGCAACCAGGATTGGACACCGTGTCGGATTCACGTACCGCGTCCCGCTGTCCCGGAGCCATTTCTGGCAGCCCGTAAACCCAACCGTCCGCGACACGGTGTGCCGTTGAAGGATCGACGATCTTCGTATCGCTATCGGCCGCCCATCCGGCGGCTTCTACCGCCGCATCGTCCGGGAGACAGAGGATCGCGAGGTCGGAATTCACTAGCGCCTCGCGTCGTTCATCGACATCCCGGCGGAGGTCTTTGTCCACCACGATTACGTCGATGTCGTCGCGCGACTCAAGCCGCTCCCGGATCCTGAGACCCGTCGTGCCGTATGAGCCGTCTATGAATACCTTTGAAATTGCCATCGTGCCCTGCCGCCCGCGTGCGGAATCTATATTTTTTGAAGGGCTAATTGTGCCATGTGCTGGGTTGCGTAGTGAAGCAGCGTATCGTGGTGTGGGCGCCGATTCAGGCCTGGCGAGCCTTATACTCGAAGCCATCGTGACACGTGAACCGAGAACCCTTCGACCATGAAGATCGCCATCAAACTGTTCGCCGGACTCCGTGATCGAGCGGGGACCGGGGATCTGTCTGTCGAGCTGCCAGACGGGGCAACAGTTAAGGACGCCATCGACACCGCGCAACACAACGCACCGAAAGAATGGACGGCGCCGACAAGCCTCATGGCGGCGATCAACAACGAGTTCGTGGAGTTCAACGCCGCCCTCTCCGACGGCGACGAATTGGCCCTGATACCACCCGTGAGCGGCGGCTAACTCCCCCACACCATGATCATCATCACAGAACAACCACTCGAACCGAACATCCTCACGGACGCCGTCCGGGATGACACAGATGGCGCAGTAATTACGTTTGAAGGCGTCACTCGCAACCACAACGACGGGCGAGGCGTGGAGTACCTGGAATACGAGGCGTACCGGCCTATGGCCGACGAGAAGCTCCAGGAGTTGATCGACGAGATCAAGGACAGATGGGAGATCGACAAGGTCGCCGTGGCACACCGCATCGGGCGCGTGGATATCGGCGAACTCAGCCTGGTAATCGCCGTATCGGCGGCGCACCGACGTCCCGCATTCGAAGCGACCCTCCATTTCATAGACCGCCTCAAAGAGATCGTTCCGATCTGGAAGAAAGAGTACTTCGAGGGCGGCGAGGTCTGGATAGGCGACCCCGGATCAGAGCGAACAACGGCCTGAAGACGAAAACAGCGTAGGGGTGGGGCTAGGCCCCTCAGGGGCAATTATTTGACGACAACGACCGAACTGTCATCCTGAGCCCGAGGCGAAGGAACTCCCGGGTAATCCAAAATGAACGCTCAATCTTTGTATCCAAGAACACCCGTCCGTTCCTGCCGCGGCCGCACCATGAACGGGGATCCGAGCGAACTGATCACGACACGACACAAAGACGCACGGAGGGCCGGGAGATTCTTCGCCTCGGGCTCAAAATGACAGCACACTCAACCCCGGACTCCCGATACGCGTTGTGTTCTTGCGACATGGCCGCGCTAGCCCCTACAAACGTCGCTCCCTAACATCCCCCGAAACCACCCCAAAATTATTGCGCGGCAAACATGCCATCGGTATAGTTCTCATCCAGGGTTTAACTACCGTGGAGGGGTCGCATAGAGGCCTAGTGCGCCGGTTTGCTAAACCGGTAAGGGGTGTCAAGCCCCTTCGAGGGTTCGAATCCCTCTCCCTCCGCCACGTATTTCACAACAATTCACGGCCCGACCGTTATGACCACTTATCACATCTGGACCGTCGGCTGTCAGATGAACAAGGCAGACTCTGAACGGCTCGCCAGTGGGTTCGAGCAGCTTGGGCTTTCCGAGTGCGACGACCCGCGCGGGGCGGACGTGGTCGTGCTAAACACCTGCGTCGTGCGTCAAAGCTCTGAAGACCGGGCGACCGGGCTGCTGGGCGATCTCAAAAAGGCCAAAGATCTCGACCCGGACCGCCGGATAGCGGTCATGGGCTGCATGGTCGGCCCCAAAAGCGACGAACTCAGCCGTCGATTCCCTCAGGTGGACGCATGGGCACGACCCCAGGAGTTCAAGCCCATCCTTGAGATGGCCGGCGAGGTGATTGGCATCGACCCCGACGGCTGTATCCAGGATCTGTTGCCGGCCGACCCCAAGGTCTCAACCTTCATCCCGATCATCCACGGCTGTGATAAGTTCTGCAGCTTCTGCATTATCCCTTACAGGCGCGGCCGAGAAGTCAGCCGTTCGGTAGAAGAACTGGTCCACGAGACGGAGATGCTCGTGAGCCGGGGCGTTCGAGAAGTCATACTGCTCGGCCAGAACGTCGACTCATACGGGCACGACCTCGAACCGGCCCAGGATCTGGCAGACCTGATGTATGCCATCAACGAAGTAAAGGGACTGGACCGCATCAGGTTCTTGACCTCGCACCCGAGCGACATGTCGGAGAAGATCATCCGCGCCGTCGGCGAGCTTCCCAAGGTGTGCGAGAACATCAATCTGCCGTTCCAGGCGGGCGATGATGTGATCCTTGATCGCATGCGCCGTGGGTACACACGGGACGAGTACCTGCGAAAGATAGACGAGATCCGGACAATCATCCCGGACGTCGCCATGGTCACGGACGTGATCGTCGGATTCTCAGGCGAAACAGAGGAACAGTTCGCAAATACTCTCGATATCCTCACGCAAGTCCGGTTCGATAAGGTCCATTCCGCCGCATACTCCGTAAGGTCGGGTACTATTGCGGCGCGTCAGCACCCCGACACCGTCACGGTTGAGGAAAAGAAGCGTCGCCTGGTTGAGTTGAACGAGCTACAGGAAACGATCTGTAGCGAGATCAACGCCGGCCACGCAGACCGAGATTTCGATATCCTCATCGACGGGCATTCGAGGGGAAAGTACACGGGACGCACAAGAACGGATAAACTTGTCCACCTAGAACACTCTGAGACGTTCGAGACTCGTATAGGCGGATTCGCCAGCGTGCGCATCACCGGGACCACTCCCTGGTCACTACAGGGGAAGGTCACGGCGGCTGAAACGCCGGCTGCGGGAGATCGACTGAGGGTATATCCAGCATGACTACCGGCTCACGGCAGATCGTAATTCCGATTACCGAACTGGAGCAGTCAGCCTTCTGCAGAACAGATGGCAACCTGCGAACCCTGACCCTGGAAGAGGAATTCCAGGCGGGCGTCAGATGGCAGAAGGTGCCGATCAGGTACCTCAAGATGACGCCGGAAGAGGTCAACGATGGCATCGCCAGCGCACGTGAAGTGCTGGGCGATCAGGTCATCCTCCTCGGCCATCACTACCAGCGTGAAGATGTCTTCAAGTACGCGGACTTCTCTGGAGACTCGTACAAACTCTCCCGCCTGGCATCCGAGCAAAAAGACGCGGAGTACATCATTTTCTGTGGCGTCCACTTCATGGCGGAGACCGCAGACATTCTTAGCGGCCCGAAACAAACTGTGATCCTTCCTAACATGGCCGCCGGTTGCTCGATGGCCGATATGGCTCCGACCGAAGACGTTGAGGATGCGTGGGAAGACCTGACATCCGTTCTCGGTGGCGAGGACGAGATCGTCCCGATCACGTACATGAACTCGACGGCGGACATCAAGGCGCTCTGCGGCCGCAATGGCGGCATCGTCTGTACCTCAAGCAACGCCGATCTGACGTTTGACTGGGCGTTTGAGCGCAGCAAGCGCGTTCTCTTCCTCCCAGACCAGCATCTTGGCCGCAACACGGCGCTCAAGATGGGTATCCCGGAAGATGAGATCATCGTCTGGAATCCGTTTGCACCGATGGGGGGACACACGCCGGAAGCGCTTAGGCGTGCCCGAGTGATCCTCTGGCAGGGTCACTGCTCTGTCCACACGAGGTTCACCCCTGGCCAGATTCAGGAATCTCGAGACAAGTACCCGGACGTGAACGTAATCGTCCACCCGGAATGCACCCGTGAAGCCGTGGACGCCGCTGACTATGTCGGCTCGACCGAATACATCATCAAGATGGTCTCGGAAGCGCCCGCCGGGTCTGCATGGGGCATCGGTACCGAGATCAACCTGGTCAACCGTCTCGCTAAAGAAAACCCGGACAAAACGGTGTTCTGCCTGGACCCGATCGTGTGCCCCTGCGCCACGATGTACCGGATCCACCCGGCTTACCTGCTCTGGGTCCTGGACGGTCTGATGGCCGGCCTGGTGATCAACCCGATCAAGGTGGACGGACAGACGGCGATCGACGCCCGGGTTGCACTCCAGCGAATGCTGGACGTGTCCGGCTAGAAGTCGACCCTGTGAACAGTTCTGGAGAATTTACCGGGGACTTCCCGTACGCCGTGATAGACGACGTGATCGACCGCGCCCTGCGTGAAGATCTGAGCCTTGGCGACGCTACGACCGATGCACTGATCCCATCAGGACTACCTGGCGCTGCGAACCTCGTGGCACGCTCTGCGGGCGTGCTGGCGGGTGTACAGGTCGCATGCGAGGTGTTCCGACGTGTGGACCCGAGCATCGAATCAGAACCCCTAATGGAGGACGGCTTGCGACTCGAGCCGGGTCAGGTGATTGCCCGAATTTCTGGCTCGATGGCCGGGATTCTGAAGGCGGAACGCACTGCGCTCAATCTGCTGCAACGGATGAGCGGCATCGCGACCATGACGGCCGAGCTTGTGGACGCCGTCAAAGGCACTAACGCCCGGATCATCGACACACGAAAAACGGCCCCGGGTCTGCGCGCTCTGGACAAGTACTCGGTCACGGCAGGCGGTGGCGCAAACCACCGCTTCAACCTGGGCGATCTCGTGCTCATCAAGGACAACCACCTTGAGTCGTTAGCCGAAGAGGGGCTGGGTATCGCAGACGTGGTTCGACGAGCCCGCCAGAACGCTCGGCACAACCTCCGCATAGAGGTCGAGGTCGAGACGGTCGATCAGGCCGGCGAGGCGCTCGAGGGCGGCGCGGATATCATCCTGTTGGACAACATGTCGCCGGACGAGATGAGCAGGGCGGTCAAGCTGGTGGCGGGCCGAGCACTGACCGAGGCATCAGGCGATATAAATATAGCGACTGTGAGAGCCGCCGCCGAATCCGGAGTCGATCTGATCTCCGTAGGCGCGCTAACGCACTCCGTAAAAGCGCTGAACATAGCGCTCGACTACGAGAGCAGTTAAGTCTTTCGGACAGCCCCCGACGTAATACGAGCGTGACGCCGCGTCGGCGCCGCGGGATGGCGCCCGGCGCGGTGTCCGTGTTCATAATCGACATTCATGCCGGTCCGTTCGTCGATGTCCGAGACGCCCCATCTGTCATTCCGAAGCCGGCACGCCCAACGCGCTCTTGATTCAAGGAATCTCACGGCTCGCGTTCCACCGCGTTCGTTGTTGGCAATCACAGTGTCTGTAGAGGTCGATTGGTCGACAGGGCAATTCGCTGGAGTAAGGTCCACAAGATCGAGTGGTGCTGCGGTCGGAAAGCCAGGAGATCCCTCGCCTCGGTCTCAGGATGACAGGTGTTAGACCCGCGTTGTAATCGCCGCGACCGGGCGCAGCGAGCGCCGCTCCTACGGCGTTGTCCGGGAATCCCTACCCCCGCGTCGCCTCCATGCGCGCCAGCGCTGAACCGTAGATAGCGTCCGGCCGCAGGATCATGGCGACACGCTTATCGTCGTCTACGAGCCTGTCGTACTCGTCCCAATCGGCACTCCGCCTCCGGGTGGTTGCGCTGAAGATGTTCTGGCGGGCTAATCGAAGCTCCTCCGGGTCTGTGTTGCCTGTGTGCTGCATCTCCATCTTACCCTCAAACACCAGGAACCCGGACCACCAGTCTTCGTGTGAGATCAGGATCGAGCTGCGTGGGTCTCTGAGAAGGTTCTTGAACTTGATCCGGGTCTCTGTGATCGAGATGCCGACGCCGCCATCACGCGGGTAAACCGTGACGATGCTGAGCTGCGGCATCCCGTTGCGCCGGAACGTCGTCATCACGCCCTGCGGGTTGTCGTGGATGAACTGTTCGATCTGTGGCTCTAGTTGCATCGTGCAGGTACTCCCGATCTCATACTGGGTATAAGTCGCAGTCTAGCCCCGTCTCGGAGTGTTCCGATCGGCCGTGTCCAGGATGAAGGTTGCCGGCCCGTCGTTTGCCAGCTCCACCAGCATCTTTGCGCCGAATACGCCTGTTTCGACCCGCAGATCGGTCTCCTTGAACGCGTCAACCATCTGGTTAAAAAGTGGCTCCGAAACCGCACCCGGCGCAGCCTCCGTGAACCCCGGTCGCCGACCCTTTCGGGTCGATGCGTACAACGTAAACTGGCTTACCAAAAGGATGTCGGCCTTAACGTCCAATGCCGATCGTTCAAATCCGATGTCGTCATCGTCGCCGTGAAAGATACGCAGATTGGCGATCTTGTCCCGGAGATACTTCACCTCCTCCGGTCCGTCGTCATGCGTAATCCCTATCAAGATGGCCAGTCCCACACCAGCGCTTCCGGTAACTGACCCATCCACGGTCACGGACGCACGGCTAACACGTTGGACAACAGCTCGCAAAAAGGGACCCCCTGCGCTGGATTGACGGTGAGACAGCATGTTATCCGCGAAAACACGGTAGGGGTGTGCTTGCTCCGTCCGCACCGTAATTTGGCTGACCGCGCGAATCCCGAGTCAATCGATTCCCCTCTCCCGGCCGAGAGAGGGCCGGGAGCCAGCCCTTCCGCTTGCCAGAAGGGTGAGGGGGTTGTCGCTTGAAAAGCGGCAAATGCCGAGCGCGTTCTTACGACAATCCGGTCCTTCGACGGGTTCAGAACGCAAGCGCTGATGGGCGGATTGCCATACGCCCCTGCGGTCGTGATCGCGTCATGGGCGGAGCAAACCCCGCACCTACGGCAACGATGCCAGCCCGGAACTACTTCGAGGAGGAAGCGGCCTTCGAGGTGCTCTTGGAGTCGCTCGACGGCGACTTGCTCTTCGACTCCGACTTGGAACTCTTCGAGTCAGAGCCAGAGTCGGACTTCTTCTCAGCCTTGGACTCGGACTTGGATTCAGACTTAGATTCGGATTCAGACTTAGATTCGGATTCAGACTTCGACCCGTTTTCGGAAGAGTCCGAGCCGCTTGAAGTGCCGTTCGATGCCCGGTTGTCGGTCACGTAGAAACCGCTGCCCTTGAAGTGGACCGCGATGGGCGACAGCAGCCGCTTGGCCTCCACATTGCAAACGGGGCACACGGTTATGGATTCATCGGTGTAACTCTTGGTCACCTCGAAGGTGTCGTTCTCACAGGCGTCGTCAACGCACCGATAGTCGTACCTGGGCAATGGGGCCTCCGGGGATCGCTGATCCTATCTATCGCACTCAAAAAAGACGTCGAATGGATCGCGAAAAGCGAGCGCCAGACTGGCACTCGCATTCTTGAACTGCTAATTAAAATTTAGCATCGCGGTCAAATCGTGTCAAACGTAATGTCACACAGCCCGATCGTGAATTACGTTGCCGTCAGGTGGTTCAGGCAGTTGTTGGCGGGTTGTTCTGTGTCGCGTCCCGGAACCCGGACATCCATCGATCCGTCACTTCGGATAGCGACACGTCGACGAGATCGCCGATGATGATTCGGTCGCCGCCGGTCGTCCCCAGCCGCGACAAAGGCGCTCCGGCATTTGCGGCGATCCGTTCCAACTCGCCCGTTTGATCGGCAACCACCGTCACGATGATGCGTGACTGCGCCTCTCCGAATAAAGCTGCGTCCCACCGACCGCCCAGAGCGGCGTCAACCACCCCCCCTCGCTCTCCAAGAATCGCCGCCTCTGCCAGAGCAACCGCAAGTCCACCATCAGACACATCGTGCGCCGATCGCACAACTCCGGCGATGATGCCGTCGCGACACGCCTGCTGCGTCTTCACTTCAAGATCGAGATCAATCGCTGGCTGTCCCTCGACCTTGCCCATGAACTCGTCCAGGTACTCGCTTCCGGCGAGCGTTGACGCAGCACCGTCAAGTGACGCTGCGCCAAGTAGATAAACAACATCGCCGTCTCCGGCAAACCCGGCAGACGCATGCTTCCGAACATCGTCCAGGAGGCCCAGCGCGCCGATGACGGGCGTCGGGTAGATCGCACCGCCGGGCGCTTCGTTGTAGAGGCTCACGTTGCCGCTGATAACCGGGATGCCGAACGCTTCGCACGCCTTCTTGATCCCGGCGACCGCCTGCATAAGCTGGTACTGGCCGTCTACGTTCTCCGGGCTGCCGAAGTTGAGACAGTCCGTAATAGCAACAGGAAGACCGCCGGTGGCTGACACGTTCCTGCAGGCCTCTGCGACCGCGATCTGGCCGCCTATAAACGGGTCCAGGTAACAGAGACGGCCGTTGCCGTCCGTGGATAGAGCAATCCCGCGCTTGCTGCCTTTCAAGCGCATCACGGCGGCATCCCCACCGGGAGCCACGACCGTGTTCGTCTGCACCTGGTGGTCATACTGCCTGAACACCGGCAACTTTGAGGCGATATTCGGCGTCGCCAGCATCTTCAAGAGCAGGTCTGAGGGCGAGTCGTCCGGGGTTGGAAGGGCGTCAAGATCGGCCTCCTGCAAGTTTGCTATCCAGGCCGGCTTTGGTGGGTCGAACTCGTACTCAGGCGGGTCGGTGAGCACTTTGATCTGCGTCTCCGACAGCACCTCGTTGCCGTCCAGGATCACAACCGAGTCGCCGTCCACAAATTCGCCGATCCGTGTGGCGTCGAGGTCCCACTTGCGGAACACGGCTTCGACCTCGTGCTCCCGCCCCGGCTTCACAGCAAGCAGCATCCGTTCCTGCGATTCAGACAGCATCACCTCGTATGGAGTCATGCCCTCTTCGCGCCGGGGGACCGCCGCAACGTCAAGTCGCAGGCCCATGTCGCTACGTTCTGCCATCTCGATGGCGCCGCTCGTGATCCCGGCCGCGCCGCAGTCTTGCAGCCCGACGACGCTATCGAGCTGGATCACCTCCATGCAGGCCTCGATCAGTACCTTCTCAAGAAACGGATTGCCGACCTGCACGGCGGACCGGAGTTCATTCGTCTCTTCGAAAGTGCGGGACGCGAGACCGGAAGCACCGTGAATTCCGTCGCGGCCCGTATCGGAACCGACCAGGAGCAGCACATCTCCGGGCTCTTCAGCCCGGGCGGACATGATTAGTCCGTCCTCGACCAGCCCGACGCACATGGCGTTCACAAGCGGATTGCCGTCGTAACAGGAGGCGAACACGACCTCGCCGCCAACATTTGGGATACCAAGACAGTTTCCGTAGAAAGAGATCCCGCCAACCACGCCTTCCAGCAGATAACGGTTACGGGCGCTGTCCGGCTTGCCAAAACGTAACGAGTTCAGGAGCGCGATCGGACGAGCGCCCATAGCAAAAATGTCCCGCACTATCCCGCCGACGCCGGTCGCTGCACCCTCACGTGGCTCGATGGCCGACGGGTGGTTGTGGGATTCAATCTTCATCGCGATCGCCATACCGTCGCCGATGTCCACGACACCGGCGTTTTCCGTGCCGAGGGAAGTGAGCAAACGGTCGCTGTCGCCGGGCAGCGTCCGGAGAAGCGGTTTCGAGTGCTTGTATCCGCAGTGCTCGCTCCATAGCGATCCAAACAGCCCGAGTTCGAGCGGGTTTGGGTCGCGCCCGAGACGATCGACTATCGCCTCGTATTCGGCTCTGGAAAGGGCGACTTCATCGAGTTCAGACTGACGAATCGGCACGGGTAATTGAAGATCTCGCGTGAATCGGGCGATACGGCCCGGCGTTATGCAACGACATCGATTCCCCGGGCAAATTTGGCGATCCGGACCCCGGATGAATCACGATGCGTTTAGTCTAGCCGCCTCGGGGACCATCGCACAGGCGTTAGCTTTCAATTCCCATATTCGTACCAACTGACGCCCGGGTTCGTGTGGGGAATAGAATTGGTTTGCCATCCCCGGGGCGATATCGGCGACTCGCCGAAAGTCCGCGGGGCTTGTTTATAGCAGCGCTGTCCAACCCTTTTCTATGTTCAAACGCGTTCTCGTCCCGATGAACGGTTCCGAGAGCACGGAGCAAATTCTGCCCCATCTCGTCCAGTTGACGAATTGGTGTGACTCCGAGCTGACGCTGCTGCACGTCCTACGCCCAACGCGGTCACGATCCACGGGCCATCTGCAGATCGAGTACCCGAACATGCTTACGGACCGTGCCCAGGGGTTGGCACGGGAGTACTTTGCTGAGCTGATTGAGCAGTTTGAGAACGCCGGCGTCACGGCGCACTCGACCACCGCCGCCGGGGAGCTTGTCGATACCGTCGTGGCGCGAGCCTCGGCCGGTGGTTTTGACCTGATGGCGCTTGCCGCCGGTGAACGTCATCCAGCCCTCCGTCACGTGACAGAAAGCCCAAGCGAGAAAATTCGCGTCCGGTCCCCGATCCCGATGCTGATCCTTAACGGGCATCGGGCCAGGAAGATCGCGGGCGCTGATGTCCCTCTCACACGATTACTTGTGGCTTTAAACGGGACTCGAGTATCGGAGTTCGCACTTCCTTATGTCCGGCGCGTCGCCCGCGTAGGCAACCTGCCGATCTCGCTTATTCGCGTTGTACCGGAGATAGCCGGGTTCAACCACGCCGCGGAGTTGAGCAGCGTCGCTCCAAAATTCGTTCGGAGCGCTGTGGAGTCGGCCGAGGAGTATCTCGAACGCCACGCAGCCCTGCTTGCCGAAGAAGGATTCGACGTGACCACCCGTGTGGAGATAGGCCCTGCGGCGCGCACCCTGACCGATGCCCAGGAATCGGCGCCGGAGCATCTGCTGGTCATGGCGTCTGTCGTTCGCAGAGGCTGGCTCCGCGCCATGCTCGGGTGCACGGCGGACGAAGTGATCCGCATGTCAGGCCGGCCCCTTTTGCTCATCCCGGCAGGAAGGCGACCAGGCCCTTCCGGGTCTGATGATGGGGCGACCGCTGGATCAAACGGCTCTACAAATTCCTGAGACAGTGGGCCAGCAGCTCGGCCCTCTTCGGCAACTCTGAGACGACGAGATATTCGCCATCTGCGTGCGGGTGTTCGCCCACCGCCCCCATCCCGTCGACGGTCGGAATCCCGAGCGCCGCGGTCAGATTGGCGTCGCTCCCGCCGCCCGTTGACGATTCACTGAGTTCAAGCCCGAGTTCTGCGCCGATCGACTGAACTCGCCTGAACAGCTCGGCCACCGGCCCCTCGCGCTCCATGGGCGGGCGGTGCAGCGCCCCGGTCATCTCCAGGGAAATCTCCGGGTTTACCGGGTCCAGGTTATATAGCGCTTTCGTGACACGCTGACCCTCGTCCGCCGATGTGACCCGCACATCGATGACGGCGTTCGCCTCGGCCGGAATCGTGTTGCGGGCCGATCCGCCATTTATGAGGCCGACATTGATGGTCGTTCCAAGGTCCCAATTCTTGAGCGCCTGTATGTGAAGGATCTGATGCGCCATCTCCTCGATAGCTGATATGCCGTCTTCCGGGAATGCGCCGGCGTGAGATGCACGGCCTTCGATGTGCAGCCGAAACTCCCCGAGCCCCTTCCGAGCCGTCTTGAGGGCGATGCCCATGCCCGGCTCCATGACGATGGTGTAAGCGGATTTAGTGGCCTCGGTTTCGACGAGCGGCCGAGAGCTTGGGCTACCGACCTCTTCGTCCGAGTTGACCAGCACCGTGAGTGCGCGCGTCGGCCAGTTGCCTGTATCTCGGAGCATCTCGAGTGCCGTGATCGTTGCGGAGATCCCGGCCTTCATGTCCAGTACGCCTGGCCCGTAGATATTCCCGTCCTCTTCCCGGTACGGCATATCGATCAGCGTCCCCATCGGCCAAACAGTATCCATATGCCCGATCACGAGGCCCGGTTTGCCTTCTCCCGGCCAGCGTGCGACCAAGTGGTCCCCGAACTCGGCCTGCGCATCGATCTCTACAGTGGCCCCGAGTGATTCAAACCGGCCCCGAACGAGCTCAATTAGATGGTCGTTCGGGGCCTTGTCTGAAGTCGGGGATTCGATCAGTGTCATCTCCCGCAATAACTTAAACATGGCGGCAGACTGTTGAGAGGTAAGGCGCAACGGCTCGGGCACACGGTCCCCTTAGTGAATCCAACAAAAGAACAGGCGAACAGGATAAGCGCCCGGAGTGGGTGCAGGGAGTAAAACGAGCTTGCTCTTTATCCGATGGCACGAGCATTATCGTCACGACGCGACCCACACCCGGACCCTCTCCCTCCCGCGGAGAGGGCTACGAAATGCCTCCTCCTAATAGTAGGTCGGGGTCAGGGGGTGGTTATCTCTCGCGGTAACGTCAATTCTGAATAAACGATGAGACTCACAACCCCTCTTCCACTAGGAGAGGAGGCGCCGCTAACCCTCAAGCGCCCTGAGGATCGTCTCCTCAATCTCGGAATACGGCGAGAACCCTTCAAACCTGCCCGCTACGGCGCCGGTCGAGTCCATCATGAAGGTCCACTCGTCGGTAAAAAGCCCCCACTCCATCAGCAGCGGCGTATGGACGGCGAGATCGAGATCGCCCTGGATCTCATGCGGGTTGATGAACAGGTCCACATGGATGAAGTCCATCCGATCCCCATACGTCTCGTTCAACTCGCTCAGGACTTCGACCTGAGGTCCACAGACCGCCGTCGTGCAGAACGCCGGGCTTGCAAATACAACCGCAAACGGTCTTCCTGATTCCAGCGCGTCCGGAATGGAAAGGTCGTACAGCTCGGGATCCCTTAGCGAGCCGGTCGTCAACTCCTTGATCGACTCCACGTCCGAAAGCGTCCTGTTGGTGGCGTCTGGCGGTCGCTGTCCCACGCTCGGCGCGGTTGTGACGGCGTTCACCTCAAACCTGTGTTCGGTGGTGAGAAAAGACCCGTCGGAAATCGGTAGTGACACTTCGACGCCCCACTCACCGGCGCGATCGAAATTGTAGTCAGCGGTATAGACGCCCCGAGTGCCAAACGGGAATTCGCGGAAAATGGCGAACTGGTCATCAATTGGACCATCTCGTTCGCCTTCATAACCGTCCGGGTAGAAGAACGACTTGACCCCCACGACCGGGAACTTCACCAGCCCGCCCGGCTCCGTCAGCACGAAAGCGAACCGGCCGTTTCCGACACCGAGATCGGTCGTCGCCAGGATGGTAATGAGTCCGTTCTCTTCATTTCGCTGGGTGAAATCATCGGTGTTCGTCAACGTTGGACGCGTACTTTCGGCAACCGCGGCGCCGGCATCGGGCACAGAGGTGGGCGCAACATCGGCCTCATCGCCGCCACTGCCACACGCGATCGCCGCTATCAGAGTCAGGCCGATGGCGCCACCGATCAGCGCTCGTGATATTTCGATTCCGTAAACCCGCACGATCACGCCCCTTCCAGGTAGATACCAAATGTGAACGCGAACATAGCGAAGTTGGACGATGTTGACCGGAAGTAGAGCTCATCTTCCAGGAACTCGGGAGACTCCAGCACGGCGTACAGGCGGGCCTCGGAGACCTGCAACACGGACGTGCCATCGTCCTTGATCACGATATCGGCGCCGGCCTGTTCAGGCGTGAGCGGCTCGCCGTTGAGTTCAACAATCACCACGAACGGTTCCGGCCCTGCTGGATCGATCACGATGTTCACGCTGCGGGCGCCAAAAGGTACCCTCAGGTAGTCCTCAAGGTCCGGATCCTCCCGGGCGTGGACGATCGATTCCGCCCGGTTCTCCCAGAGACCCATCAGGAAATACTGTCCGTCTGTGGGATCACCGCTATCTTCGTATTCGAGAACCTGGTCCGGGCCGAAGTAGTAGGCCTCATGCCCGTTGTAGACGCCCTGCTGTGAGTAGGCACGCTCATAGCCGCCGTACAGTTCCCGGGACTGGCTTGTGGCGTCTGAATCACGGACATCGTCCGCAAGCGGTTCGAATGGGATGTCGCTGATATCGTGTCCGGCGGCGATCAACTGCTCCCGGATCACCGTCTCCGTCTCCGCGTAATCGCCCTCACCGAAATGCGTGTACACGAGTTCATCTTCAACACTGAACAGGTACTTGGCGGGCCAGAAGCGATTGCCAAAATCTCGCCACGTCCTCATGTCGTTGTCCTGCGCGACGGGCCACCGAACCCCTATACGGTCCACAGCGGCCTGAACGTTCTCGGTGATCTTCTCGAAATCGAACTCCGGGGAGTGGACGCCGATGATCGTCAGTCCTCGATCGGCGTACTTTTCGTACCAGCCCTTTAAATGCGGCATCGTCCTCAGGCAGTTGATGCAGGTGTACGTCCAGAAGTCGATCAACACCACGTTGCCGCGTTCCAGCTCTGCCTCGATGGTCGTTGGTTCGGAGTTAATCCAGTTGGAGATGCCGTATATCTCCGGCAGCAAGACACTCCGAGTTGGGCTCGGCTCGATAATGGGGGCCGCGTCCCCCGACGAGACGTCATCGGCCTCGGCCGCCGCCTCCGAGTCCGTTTCGGTCGAACCCGCACCGCCGGTCGAACCGCCGCATGCCGTAGCAAGCAGCGTAATCAGCGCCAAGGATGACAACAGGAAGACTTTTGATTTGGCGAGGCCCAGGCCCATCGTGGCTCTCTTTCTTCGGTATTGATTCGCGGGTCCGCCCCCGACGCACGTAACTGTTCGACGGTTATTCGAATCTGACCCTCACTTTAGATTCGTCTGTCAGAAATCCGGCGTATCTGGAGATGCGGAGTTACGTGTTTTATTACAAGCGGTCACAGAGTGGTGTCCGCCGGGAGAGGCTCAAAAGGTACGTCACTAATGTCGTGACCAGCCGCAATCAGATGCTCCCGGATTACCAGCTCCGTCTCTGCGTAATCGCCTTCCCCGATGTGCGTGTAGACGAGATCGTCCTCCGGGCTTAACAGGCACTTGGTAGGCAAGTATCGGTTGCCAAAACGCCGCCAGGTCCTCTCGTTGTTGTCCTGAGCGACGGGCCATCGGACCCCTATGCGTTCAACAGCTTCAAGGACGTTATCGGCGTCCTTCTCAAACTCGAACTCCGGCGTGTGCACGCCGAGGATCGTCAGGCCGTGATCGGCATATTTCTCGTACTAGGCTTTCAGGTGGGGCATTGTCCGCAGGCAGTTGATGCAGGTGTAAGTCCAGAAATCGACCAGCACGATGTTGCCGCGTTCCAGTTCCGCCTGGATGGTCGTTGGTTCCGAGTTGATCCAGTTGGTGACGGCCACTATTTCCGGCTTCACCGCATGCTGGGCCGAACCCTCAGGCAAACCGGTCGATGTCGATGTCGGTGTAGGCGCGACCTCCACCGTTGGCTCTAGGGCGGCAACTTGTACGGTTGCCACGATGTTGGCTTGTGGAGCGGTCTCGGGCGGCGACGCGACGGGAGCCGCTGCCTCGGACGAACTACCGCAGGCCGCGGCGATCACCATCACGACGGACAGGGAGGTCAATAAGACCGTTCGCCCTGTAAAAAGGGTTGATCCTCGGGTTCTGGGCCGTTTGCGAAGAGGCATCGTCATGCACCTTTGAGATACGAGCCAAAGGTCCACGCGAACACCGCAAATTGGTCCGAGTTGGACCGCATCTTCAGACTAGCCCGTGTGGATTCCGGTAGCTCCAGCAGTGCGTAGAGTCGGGGTTCGGTCACCATTATGAACGATTCACCACGTTCGTTGAAAACGATATCGGCGCCGGCTTCTTCAAGGCTGAGCGGGCGATCGTCGATCTCGATGACTACCTCAAATGGATTGAATAAGGCATCGGTCACGGCGGGGTTGATCACCACGTTGACGCTGCGGGCGCTGAAATCAAGGGCGATGTAATCCTCAAGATATTCCGTCTGCCGCGAATGCACGATCGAATCGAATCGATTTACCCACGAACCCTGCAAATAGTAGCGGCCGTCCAGTCGAATCCGTCTCCCGGGTCGCTATATTCGATGATTCTGTCGGGACCTGTGTAGAAATCTGGATGCCCGTTGTAGAGCCCCTGAGGTTGGTACGAGGCCGCGTACCCGGCGTAAATCTCCTGAGTTTCGGTCAGCGCCAACGGGTCCCTGACGTCATCGGACAACTTCTCAAAAGGAATATCTGACAGGTCGGCCCCGGCGGAGATCAGCGCCTCCCGGATGCGTGTCTCGGTAACGTTGTAATCGCCCTCACCGAAATGCTGATAGATCGGCAGTCCGCCAGCGCTGAACAGGAATTTGGCGGGCCAGACGTTGTTGTCGAAGGCACGCCACGTTGCCATATCGTTATCCTGCGCAACCAGCCAGTTCACACCCAGCCGATCGATCGCCCGACGAACGTTTTCAGTGTCCTTTTCGAACTCGAACTCCGGAGAATGAATCCTGATGATCGTAAGACCGTAATCGCTGTACTTGTCGTGCCAAATCCGCAGGCGGGGAATCGTCCGGACGCTGTTGATGCACGTGTAGGTCCAGAAATCGATCAGGATCACGTTGTCCTGCGCAGACTCGTCCGCGATCGTGGTCGGTTCTCCGTTCAGCCAATTCTCAATCCCGGTGATCTTCAACGTCGGACGAGAGCGCACCGGGGTATCGGAAACCGACGCTGAATCTGGAGCTACAGATGACCCCACGATGGGGGAGGAGAGGTGGGTTATTCGGAGTTTCTGCCGTTGAACCGCTGGCGCACGCTGTTGTTATTACGACCATCGCCGCCAGAAACCCCATCAGCGCCCTGTGGGTAACCGGGTTTGTAACGGGGCCAACGCGTACGTACAAGGACCAACCGGGAAACGCGCGAAGTGCGCTCTGTATTTCGGACCGCGTGGCTGTCGACATGCCGCACGCCGTTAACTGACTCTCGTAATGATTCCAATCGCGTCCGTTCCCCGGTTCTGGGCCCATGGCCGAACGTAGATCGGAACCTGGCGCTCTGAAACCCGAGCCAACTCGGCCGGATTCGCCGGATTCGCCGGATTCGTTAGGGGCTCAGTTAACGATTGGATAGCCGATCGCGTTGCCCCATTCCCGCCAGGAACCGTCGTAGACCTGGACATTTTCATAGCCGAGAAGCTGGAGCACCAGAAATCCGTGCGACGCACGGATGCCGCCCTGTCAGTAAGCGACAACCTTTTTATCGGGAGTCACCCCGTTAGCCTCAAGCATCTCACGCAACTCATCGGCCGGCTTGATAACTGGTACGTCGCCGTCCGTCACGAAGTTCTTCCACTCCAGGTGAACCGAGTTGCCGATTCGGCCGCCGCGGGCTGTGCCGCGCTTGTTATTGCCGTCCCACTCTTCATCTGTACGGACGTCAAGCAGAATGGCGTTGCTGTCGGTTGTACAGGCGAGGACATCATCCTTGTCCGAATACACGTCGGCCTGCGGCCGAGAGGTAAAACTCACGGACCGGGGAGCCGGTGTTTTTCTGGATAGCGGCCTACCCTCGGCCAGCCATTTCGGGAACCCACCGTCGAGAATTTTGACATCGTCGTGGCCGTAGTACTTGAGTGCCCAGAACAGGCGGGCTGCCACGTGGTTGGCGTCCGAGTCGTAAGCGACGACCGTCGTGTCATCTCCGATGCCGAGCGACTCCATCGTTGCCGCAAAGGTCCGGGCGTCCTGGATATATGGGGAGCCGGAAAGCTCTTTGTAGTAGTGGTCCTGGTAAACAACCGCTCCGGGGATGTGGGCGCGGGCGTAGTTATCCGGCAGGTCCTGGTCGACGATGACAACGTTCGGGTCGTCTAGGCGCTCAGCCAACCAGTCGGTGGTGACGAGGAGATCCGGGTTTGTGTAACCGCGCTCTTGTGGCGGTTTGATGTTGAGAGACAAATCGTTCTCCCGTCTAAAAAAATGTGGGTCGGGCCAAGCGGAATCCGGCGAATTGCGAGTAATTTACGGCTTCATCACACACCTGTGACTGCGAGCGCGGATAGTAGCATGGTCTTACTTTTCATAGCTTTGTGACTTTCGTCACGCTGTGCTAAAGTTTTCCAGTTGTCGCGTATAACACGGAGCCAACTTGAATTTCCTCGTAGCTGGGCTGAACTACCGGACCGCCCCAACAGAGCTCCTGGAGAGAGTTTCGGTCAATGATCGGAACCTTCCTGACCTCTTACTCCAACTGCAAAAGCAGCTTGGAGAAACTGTGGTCCTTTCGACCTGTAACCGTACAGAGATCTACACCACCGGTGAAGACCTTGATAGCGCCCGCGCACGGCTTGTAGCGTCACTGGGCGATATGGCAGACCTTAACGAGGACGAGATCTCCTCGGTCGCTTATGTGTACGAGGGCGATGCAGCCGTTAGACACGCCATTCGGGTGACCTGCGGGCTTGACTCCATGGTCATCGGCGAGCACCAGATCGCCGGACAGGTACAGACCGCGCTGCGACTGGCCGGCGAAGCCGGATCGGTCGATACGCCTCTTTCCAGACTCTTCCACTTTGCACTCCGGAGCAGCAGGCGAATTCGCGAGGCCACCGGGATTGGCCGTAGTCGGCTAACCATCAGCTCCATCGGCGTTCAGCTAGTGGAGCGGGCCATCGGATCACTGAGAGATCGTCGTGTCTTGCTTGTCGGAGCAGGTGAGACCGGCAAACTTGCGGCGCGCACACTCGGACGGATGGGCGCAGGACGACTGACTGTCGCCGGGCGCTACGCAGAGCGAACCGAGCGAGTCGCAGAAGAGCTCGGCGGCGACTGGGTGCTCAGGGACAATCTGGTCTCGGCCATGGCAAATACAGACGTCGTGATCTCCGCTACGGCGGCCAGCGAACCCATCATCACCACAGAAATGGTCCAGGCTGCGCTGGAAAACTCGGAAACCAACCCCCACTCGCTGGTGATGCTTGACCTCGCCATGCCGCGTGACATCGAGGCCTCGGTTGGTGAACTGCCAAACGTCACCCTGTACGGCCTACCGGACCTGCAGGTGATCGCTGACGAGCACCGTGCCGAGCGTGCAGACGCCGCGGCGGAAGCCGAGATTATCATCGACAAAGAGGTCCCACGCTTTAACGAATCGCTTACGGCGCTTGCCACAGAGCCGGTGATCAGGGCGCTCGGCGCACACGCCGAAGAGATCAGGCTGCGGGAACTAGAGAACGGGCTTCGCCGCTTGAAGGGTCTGACCGAGGAGCAGCGCTCGATTATCGAGACGATGACAAAATCGGTCGTCTCCAAGATTCTTGCCGACCCGATTACGTTCCTCAGGACCCGTGACGATGATGAGGCGGCGAGTGCAATCTCACGGCTGTTTGGACTCCCTGACGAAGATGCTCACGTAGAGTCCGATGTCAATGAGGGCGACGCCGAATAATCGGTCCCGTTAGAGTCGCCTCTCGAGTAGAATTCCCGCCTGCCCGTAAAGAATAACGACACCCCTCTAGCCTGACCGACAGGTGATCATACTTGGATACCACCCGCTCGCAAGAGTTGTTTGACCGCGCCCGTGAACTCATCCCCGGGGGCGTCAATAGCCCCGCAAGAGCCTGGACTTCAGTAGGCGGGACGCCACTCTTTTTCAATCGAGCGGAAGGCTCGCGTATCTGGGATGAAGACGGCAATGAGCTGATCGATTACGTCTGCTCATGGGGTCCGATGATTCTGGGCCACGCGCATCCCGCGGTTCTCAAGGCCGTACAGGCTGCTGCAATCAACGGCACCAGTTTCGGCGCTCCCACCGCAGCAGAGGTCCGCATGGCGGAGCTTGTGGTGTCTGCCGTGCCGTCGATCGAAATGGTGCGGTTCGTCTCGTCCGGGACCGAGGCCACGATGTCCGCCCTTCGACTGGCACGGGCGTACACAGGCCGCAACAAGATCATGAAGTTTATCGGCGGCTACCACGGGCACGATGATGCGTTGCTCGTATCCGCCGGTTCCGCCGCCGCAGGGCACGGAATACCTGATAGCGCAGGTGTCCACCCGGATTATGCCCGTGACACGCTGGTCGCCCCTTACAACGATCTCGCAGCCGTAGAGAAGCTGTTCGCCGACAACCCGGGCCAGATCGCAGGACTGATAGTCGAACCAGTCGCCGGCAACATGGGCGTCGTACCGCCCGTAGAAGGCTTCCTTGAGGGACTCCGAACTATCACCGAGAAAGACGGCGCGCTTCTTCTCTTTGACGAAGTGATCTCTGGGTTCCGCGTCTCCCTCGGCGGAGCGCAATCCATACTTGGCGTAACCCCAGACATCACCTGCCTGGGCAAGATCGTCGGCGGCGGGCTGCCCGTCGGCGCATACGGCGCAAGCGCGGAGATCATGAAAACAGTCGCCCCGCTGGGACCGATGTACCAGGCCGGCACACTTTCCGGAAACCCGGTGGCGATGGCGGCCGGCATCGCCATGCTTGAAGAACTTGCCAAACCTGGCGTCTATGAGGAACTCGATCGCAAGGGTGCAGCGCTGGCCAAAGGTCTCTCCGAGGCGTTCGCTGAAGCCGAGGTCCCGGCGGTTGTGAACCGTGTGGGCTCGCTGCTCACCGTGTTCTTCACCGGCGACCCCGTGATAGACATGGACTCAGCCTCGGCAACCGACCGAGATCTCTTTGGGAAGTTTTTCCACGCCATCGTAGAAGAGGGCGTGTACCCGCCCCCGTCTCAGTTCGAGGCATGGTTCGTGTCCCTGGCCCACACAGATCAGGACATAGCGGACACAGTGGCGGCGGCAAAGCGGGCGCTAGCCCAAATCTAGCCCCATGCCCGATACAGGGGGCTTATCCGGGGTGTTTTTGCCGTTGGGTGTGCAATCGGGTCCGTTGCGTTTGTACGGGCGGTGACGTTGCGGACTCGGCCATGATCACCCACGCGCCTGCCCCGAACTTGCCCTTAACCCCCGGCCACAACCGTCGACCCGGCGTGTTCGGGCGATGACTCGCCTGGCTTCCGGGCCGCCATTCCGATCACAGAGATCAGCGCAATCGCCGACGCGACCAACGCCAGAATGAACACGCCCTCTATGCCGGACACGTCTGCCCGGTTGGCGCCCATTAGTCCCGCCAGGATTGCGGAACCGACGATGCTGCCAAAATAACGGCTCGTCGAGTACACCCCTGAAGCGGCGGCAGTCCGATCCGCCGGGGCGGCCTCGATCGCGCCGGTCTGCATACCGGGGTTTGCTATACCGAACCCGATTCCAAACACAACCAGGGTCACGACCAGTATCGGCACGGAAATTTCCGAACCCTCAAGAGCAAGTGGAAAGGCGGCCGCGGTGGAGATTGCTAGTCCGAGCACCGTCGGTGTGCGTCGACCCAGTCGATCTGCAAAACGGCCGGCGACCGGGGATACGACAAGCGACGCTATCGAAAGCGCCATTAGAACGAGTCCTATCTCGAGCGTGGTGTAACCACCCCGTGCGGTCAACATCAGCGGAACTGCCAGCAGCGTCACGTACATCGCCATATTGCTAAACGCCACGCCGCCCGCTGCCGCCGTGAAGGCCCGTATCCGGAACAAGCGCGGCTGAAGCACCGGAGATGTGGCGCGCGTCTCGATGAACGCAAGCAACACTGCGCCACCGGCAACTGCCGCTGCACCGGTGCCGACCAGCGCCCAGGGCGCATCAAGACCGATCGCCATGAGTACCCCGGCCAGGCCTGATAGCACAATCGGAAGAAGCACGGCCCCGGCGTAATCAAATTGCGCCCCTGCCCCTTCTCGTTGC
>Ga0208879_1001402_pt1 | contig 22777 bp, 30 predicted proteins | sample Knorr_S15_td_Bot_FD_185605 | JGI IMG/M metagenome (GOLD analysis project Ga0208879, IMG submission 185605) | Marine microbial communities from Southern Atlantic Ocean transect - Knorr_S15_td_Bottom_ad_5009_LV_A (SPAdes) (version 2) | ecosystem: Environmental > Aquatic > Marine > Oceanic | place...
AGCTTAATATCATCGTATTGCAAATATTAAATTTTTATAGAATTTTTACTTAAAAGAGAAAATCTTTTTATATCAAGAAGTAATCCTTTCACTTAAAACAGTATTTCTGTTAATGTAAAATCATTTTTTTAATGGTTATTAATTCCATGAAATTGTCTGAAAGTGAAAAAAAATAAAAAGTGAATTAAAGCTCGGTTATAGAGAAGTACTTAAGCCAATTGATAAGCCAGTAGAGTTAGGTACAAATCTACAAATTCCACCTAAACAAATTAATCCACCCCTTTGGCGACCGTAACCTAAAGATAAACTTGTTTTCCCTTTAGTATAAGTACTGCCAAAATTATAATAATGTATTCTGTCAAATTTTATATCATTTCCATAATTGTACATGTCATCAATAAATATTGAGAAATTACTTGAAAAATTATATACTAACGAAGAAGCTACCCAATTTTTCTAGTCATTCTTTTCCATAGATGTTGTAGCACAAAATGTACCGATTTGGTAGAAGTAAAACTATATTTAATGTCACTATTTACAATATTTGCATAAATTTGACCTACTTTTTCTTCTATGAATTCTTTATCGTAAAAAAGATTCATGTATGTTAGTGTTGTTTTTAAACTTGAAGACCATTTTTTATAAATATTTAAATTAAAATCATGAAAATTTTTATCACCAAATTTTAAGAATTTAGCATTATATTCACGATTATTCAAATCGTATTCAGATTTTAATCTGTTCCATTGAGCATAATTTAATGAAATTAAAACACCATATTTGCCTCCGAGTGAGCTGCCTTTTTTAAATCGGTAAAAAGTATCGGCTTGAAACCCAATTTCGCCAGACCTACCTATTGGAATAAAACTAACTTGAGGTTGTGACTGATAAACATATTATATTAGCCAAACTAAAATTATGTTGTTTAGTTAAGCTAGGGATATAGTTTACGATTTGGTCGTTAAATTGGTTTGCATAAGATTCTCTATCAGCATATAGAATAAAATTTTCTACCCTTCTAAAAGTTGCGTCTAAACCCATTCCTTTTTTGGTGTAACCCGCATTAAACAATAAAGCATTACCATCAACTCCAGTACATTCTGCAGTTCGAATAATGGCTCCAAAATTCCGTACATCACTTATTTGGTCTAAAAGGAGAAATAAAGGCGTTTTTCCAGATTCAATAACGTTTATTACTAAATCTTCAAGATTATAAAATTCTATAGGAGAAATTTGTGCAACAGCACCTTGATGATTCTTACCTGTAAGTCTGTTAAGTTTTTCTACTGGAACATAAGAGACGTTAATGGAGTGGTTTCTTATAAGGCTTTCAAGTTCATTAAATAATTCGCCTCTTAATCCTTTTTGGAGAAAAACCTTGTCGATGGTTTTAATGGAGTTTATAGCTTCAATAATGGCTCTTATACCGAAGATTTTAGTTTGGTTTTGCATGGAATAAAGATAAAAAATATCCAAAAATGGAGTATTATACCAGTTTTGTTCTAAAATTACTCAAATAAAAAGCTGATATTTTTTGTTTTGGGAGTATGAATGAAAGAATTTTTTCTGTAAGTGATTTTAGGTCATAAAAGGCATTATAGTAACCAAATACATTAAAAATTTAAATTATATGTAAAAAAAAGTTGCCTATTAAGGCAACTTTTTTTAAAAGTTTTGAATAAACTTAATTTGCACAAGCATTAGTAGCAGAAAACACGTCTGCTCCAATTGCTGGGGAGGGTCCGTCTGAAAATACTAATATTCCACCTGAATCATAAATCTGGTAAGTAATTTCTCCGTCCCATGCTCCAGATGAGAAAGATACGTCTAAAACACCACCATCAGGAACTGCTATGATTTCCGTACCAGATGGACCGCTTATTGTATAAGTACCAAGCTCTGTACCTTCAAAAGCAAATGTAACCGATGCTCCATTCCATCCATCTCCCCAAGAATCCTGCATTTCTAAAGTCCAGTCACAAGGTGTGCCAAAAACAGTAACGTTAAGAGTAACTGGATCGGAAGATAACCCATTAGCTGCCACTTCAATTACTTGAATTGAAACAGGTAGCGCGAATTGATTAAAAAGAACATTAATTTCATCTGTTTTGCCTTCAATTGGTTGCATTACTGCACCTGTTACAGTCCAAACATATTCTGATCCACCTCTTAATAGGGCTATGGAATAAGTAGCTACATCTCCTTGAAATACCACTTCCGCACCATTTAATGATGTTATTAATGGGATAACTTTTGATGCATCTAATTCTAACTTATCATCTGAACAAGATGATATTACTAAACCTAAACCTAAGAATAAGCTTAAATAAACATATTTACTTAAAATATTTTTCATATTATTATTAATTTTTAATTTTATTTAATTTCTCCATCCACCTGTAGAATAATCTTCACCAGCTACTCCTGTAGTTCCTCCAAAAGTGTAATTTGGTGCTGGAATAGCATCAAGTGCTTTCCCTGGAACTGGAAAATGTAATGGAGTGCCAGGTTGTAACATATCTTCTTTTCTCATTTCACCAAATCCAATAAATGGTGATGTAAATGCAAATTCAACAGATCTTTCATAATGAATTGCATATGAAATATCAGCTAAATTTGCATTTACAAGAGGTAAATTACCTCTTGTAACTCTTGTGCCAGCATTAATTACACCAGCTGCACCTGCTAAATCACCCATTTGCGCCATAGCTTCAGCCATATACATATCATTTTCAGATTTTGAATATACAACTAAATTTTCAGTCCAATAAGTTATATAACTATCGTATCTGCTATAACGATAATTACTATAATGATAATAACCTCTCTCTGGTCTAAAATTGTTTGATGAAAGATATTGGTAATCTGTTAAAAGACGAGCATCAACAGAAGTTGATTCTGGTAAAAACGTTAAATTATCAGTCCAATAGTCTTGAGTATTTGGATCCATCATATTCACTACTCTCATATCTACTCTTGCCCAACCAGGATAAACTAAATACGTTTGAGGTACATACGTATACCAAGAAACATCGTCCATATAAATTTCAAAGTCAGATGTTATACCGTTTTGAGCATAAGTTAGCACTTTAGCCCAATTAATAGTAGCTTTTTGAGAACCATTTCTAACATTAGTTACTAACATACGAGCACCTAAACTATTCATAAATTCGACAATTCTTGAACCTTGACCACCAGGAATAAATCCATCATCTAAAGTAATATTATTGGCATTAGCAATACTAATTGCTTGATCCAATTTATCTAAAGCAAAAGTCATTGCTTCAGCATAAGTAGAAGAACTACCATCTTCATTAACAGCCCCAGTTTCGTCTGATAACCAAACTTGATCAAATACTATTGCTAAATAACCAATTGATAATGCTTGACCTAATTTTGATATCATTTCTATTTTTGCAGGATCATCAAATTCAGTTTCATTAACTATAGCCTTTCCTAAAGTATTAGAATCAGCAAGAACTGAATATAATGAGTTAAAATAGTTATTTGTTATATATCCACTACCATAAGCAGCTGAGTTGTTAAATGCTACTCTAGGTTCACTAGATGTGTCACGCATACCAGAATTACCCCAAGAACATGTAATAATATCTGACATTGTAGCCATAGCCATACAAGGTCCGTAGTAATTAGTATGTGTCATGTACCAGCTATGAATAATGCTTTTTGAAATTGCTTCAAGAGCAACAGGGTCTGAAGTTAAAATTTGATCATTCGGATTTTCTAAATTTTCTACTTCTAATTCAGTAGAAAAATCTTCACACGATACTGAAAAAAATAGAATAGTGAGAATTGAAAATAATTTAATTGTTTTTTTCATAATGTTTGTTTGTTTTTAAATTAAGGATGCAACCTTTATATAAAGGTTGCGTCCTTATTTCAATTTTTTTAAAATTTCAATTGTATCGACATAGAATAGGAAGAATTATTAGGATAAACACCATAATCAACACTAAAATATTGTTGAGTGGCACTGTCATAATTAGCAATTTCCGGATCCCAACCTAAATAATCTGTGAAAGTTAAAATATTTCTACCAATTAAACTTACTTTAACTTGGTCAAAGAAAGGTATTTGTTCGGAATCAAAAGTATAAGAAATCGAAGCTTCTTTTAATTTAAGATAAGTTCCATCTTCAACCCAAAATGCATTATTTTGGTTAACATCGTATAACACACCGTAATAAACTCTAGTTTTCTTTTCAGAGTCAGCGTAACCAGTTTGATCTACGATAGCGTTTCTCTCGCTAATTGTAGTCCATTGTCCATTTGCGTTATAGACATCTCCTCCGCTTTTCCAATCCCAAAGCATATAGAAATCAAATTTCTTATAATTAAAATTAGAAACAATGCCTAAATTAAAATCTGCGTTCTGGTTACCAATTTTCTCAAATACTGGAGTTCCATTTTCATCTACTGTTATAAATGCAGCTTCAGCAGTAGTACCAATAGCATCAGCTCTAACTACAACGCCATCTCTATTTACAACATATTGGTCAATTGTTGTGCCACCTGGTAATTGATTTGCCATGGTTTCCAAGTCTGTAACAAATTTTCTACCAAACATATCACCATAATCAATTCCTTCTCTTAATAAAAAGAGACCATTAGGACCAACTTTTTGCTCAGGAGCATTTAATTTGGTAATTCGAGATTCAGTAGTAGCAAAATTCATTGTCACATTCCAATTTACATCAGAACTTGAGATTATATTTGAATTTAAACTTACTTCATAAGTTTCAGTTTCAAGATTTCCAACATTTTGCCATTGTCTGTTCTTACCAGCATTTGCAGGAGCGAAAAGATTTACAAGCATAAATTGATCTTCAGAAATCTGATTAGAATAAGCTGCTGCTAATTTAAATCTGTCTAAAAAATCAACATTTAAACCAATTTCAGTTTCAGTTGTTAACGAAGGTTTTAAATCAGGATTCCCTTTTATTCTATTTGTTGATAATACACCACCATTTATTGCAGTTTGTTCATATTGCCATGAAAAACCTGGACGTTGTCCAGCAGTACCTTTAGCTACATTAATTTTTAATTCTTGTATACCTGGAAGAGTTACATCTTGAGTTACTCTATATGCTGCAGATACTCTGTAATAGTTATTCCATCTTTCGTTTGGCCCAAATAATGAAGAACCGTCTCTTCTAAATAGTGCATCTATTATATAGCGATCTTTATAAACTAAACCACCAATAGCATACATATTTTGAGCTCTTTCTGCTTCAGCATGAGAACTAGCAGTAACATTATCATTGTTAAAATTATCAAGTGTAGGTAAACCTCTAAACAAGTAATTTTGACCTGATGCTGAAAAAGACTCATATGATCTATCTTCAAGAAGATAACTTAATTTCCCGGTAAAATCTAATGTATCATCAAAGAAACTCTTTTTAAAATTTAAAGTAGCCTGTGCTTTTTGAGAAAGTTCAAAAGAACTAGTTTTGTATAAACTACCTTCATTATAGCCAAAACCTACAGGGTCACCAGAGGTGGAGTAAGTTTCATATTTATTGTGGCTTGTATATCGGTAATTATTTCCTTCAAAAGAATATTCCATCCCTAAATTTATAAAGTCAGAAAATTTTACATTTAAATTATATGATCCTAAAAATCTTTGCTGTTTAGCTTTAGCATCTCTATTCCATAATTGGTAAAGAGGATTACTAATCTCTGATTCCCATGGATCTGGTTTATAGTAATATGGTTGACCATCTGGGTTGTCAACAAAAAGCTGAGCATCAGGTGCCAATCTTGCAATAGTTCTATAAACATCATTTCCACCACCAGGGGAGTTATCATTTAATTTAATAAAAGAATTACTGGTTGTAAATTTTAGCCAATCATAAAAAATGAAATCACCATTAAAGCGAAGACTATTTCTATTATATCCATCAGTTTCTTCTAAAACACCATCTTTTATTGTGTTTTCTGAAGAAAAATAAAGTCTAGATTTATCATTTCCACTAGACATAGAAACAAAATTAGTTGTATTTAACCCATTTTTAAAGAATGCATCTTGAAGGTCACTATAAACACCATAAGGATTATCAGAATATCCATCAGCAGATTCAATTCTAGAACCAATAACGCTATTAACACCAGATGCTGCATAAACACCTTGATAATTAGGATCATATGTTACACCTTCATACTTTGTGTACTGTCCTCTAAAACTCTCCCAATCAGATGCTAATTCATAGCCATGTGATTGATTTGTGTCGATATAATCATTTATTTGGGAGAACCCTACTTCAGATCTTACTGTGATTTGAGTTTTTCCAAGCTTACCTCTTTTTGTTTTAATTGAAATAACTCCATTTCCTGCTCTAGAACCATATAAAGATGATGCTGAAGCTCCTTTTACAATTTCAAAAGATTCTATATCATCAACATTTATATCTCCAAGACCACCTTCTACAAAAACACCATCTAATAAAACTAATGGTGCTTGTGATCCATAAAAGTTTGCAGCACCTCTAAGAAGGATTGTTGAACCTTGCCCTGGACGACCAAGATTAGTAACGGTAATACCCGCAACTTTTCCTTGAAGAGCACTTGCAGCTGATCCAGCAGGCACTTTTTCAATTTCATCTGCAGTTACTCTTGCAACAGTTACAGATAACTTTTTTATTGAAGTTGCACCAGCAACTCCTGTTACAACAACTTCGTCAAGAAGTGTAGTATCTTCTTGCATAGTTACATTAATGGTATTAGCAGCACCAACTGTTTGTTTAACAGTTAAAAATCCTAAATAAGAAAAGGTTAAAACGTCACCCACACTTGTATTGATGCTATAATTGCCATCAAAATCTGTTTGGGTACCAAAAGTAGTTTTCCCTTTTACAATAATATTAACCCCAGAAAGAGGAATTCCAGAATTATCTGTAACTGTTCCCGAAATTGTTTTTTCCTGTGCAAAGGTAAATTGCACAACAAACGCTAGTAATAGCGTTAAAATTCCACTAAACTTTGTTTTCATTTTATAATTTATTTGAATTAGTCTACGCCAAAAATCATAATAAAAAGTTAATAAAACAATAATTTTTGGTTAAATTTTTTTTTTTTGGAAAAATACTCATTAAGAAACCAAGGGCAGACTAGAATATGGTAGTTAAACTTAAATGAATTTTAGAGTCTGAAAACTTAAATTTTTGGTTTTCAGACTTACCATTTGCATAGTTAAATTTTAACAGACCTGCTTTTATGAATACACCAAAACCAAAACCAAATGCAAAAAGCTTTTCTTTAGTTTGGGTAATATCATTTTCAAAGTATGCAGCATCAACAATAGAATGTATGTACATATTGTTGTTTAGTCGATATCTATACTCTGTATTAAACACACTATATAAAGAAGCGATTAACCTATTTTCTTCAAAGCCGCGAATTGATTTTATACCTCCAAATCTAAGAAGTTCATTAGTAAAAAAATTATCTGAATTTATTCCAGCACTATTTAACCTTATGTAAATACTATTTTTAGTGTTTAAATTAAAATTTTTGAATGTGTTTAAATTAAAAAGCATTTGTTTTTCGGTAGTGCTTTCAAAATTTCTTTTACCAAAGCTAATTTTTAAATCGAAAACAAAATTTACGGGAAAAAGTAAATTGTAGTACTGCCTTTTTATATACTGGTATCCTAAACTATAAAAAACAGAGTTGTAATCTTGAATTGCTGTAGATGTAGCATCATCTAATAGATTATTAGATAGGATACCTTCGATGCCTACACCAATTTTTTGTTTGGCATTAATTTGATAAAATAAACCTACAGATTGATTTACCGTAGTATATGTTGAATCTTTTTTAAATATATTTAAATTAAACTCGGTTCCTAAAGCTGAACCAAATATATAAGGTAAGTTAAAATTAACTTCAAAAGTTTTTTGCTCATTTTCATCGCTTTTATAAACTAAATTAAAAGATTCTCCATAATTAAGGTTGTTTACAAGAGACAAATTGAGGTAACCGCTAAATTCAATTTTGTTGGTAGTTTCATTTGTGCCGAAACCAAGAAAACCATCAAAGTTGTTACTTTTAGTTTTCTCTATATATAAATAAAGAGAAGTAGAATCTTTTGTAAAAAGAACTTCCGGAGGTTTTATTTGACTAGCAAAAGTCAAGGAATTTAATACTTCAATTTTTTCTTTAATAGTGTTTAAATTAAAATCATTACCCTTCTTAATTTTTAAAAAGTGTTTTATATAAGATTTAGAAAATTTTTCATAACCCTTAACTATAATATTGTCGATACTTCTTTTTTTGTTATTGGAAATAACGAGTTCAGCATATATATTGTTGTCATCTTTCTTTTTAAGGTTTACGAGTTTAAGAGAAGCAAAAGGGATGCCATCTTCAATTATTTTAAAGTTTATATAATTAAGGATGTCTTCACTTTTAGAAATAGTTGTTTTAAAATATTCAGTTGTAACGGTGTTTGAAACAGGTTCTAATATTTCTTTAGAAAGTAGTTTATTATCGTAGTATATATATATTGTGTAATATTTTTTATTTAAGCTGAATTTTGCAACATAAGTTGAGTCGTTTTTTTTATCACTCGACAATAATTTATTTTCTATGAAACCTAATTTTTGAAGTTTTAGGTGTTGTGATTCTATTTCATTTTCTAATGATATAAAATCAGAAAATATTTTTTTATAATTCAGAGAATCAATAATAGTAGTTTCTAAACTACCTTTTCCTTTAATGATAAGATTCAAATTTTGAGCGTCTGTAAACGTCAAATTTACAGTGCTAAAAAAAAGGCATAGAATTACAATTTTTAGAGTCCTCAATGTTGTGTTTTTATGTGTAAAACTAACGGAAAATTTATTCAAATAATATAAGCCATAAATTATTTTTATATAAGTTATAAAAATAAGACCTCAACGTTTGAATAATTCATTTTAATTTTTAACTTTGCAGCCCTTTAAAAGAGGGTTTAGAAAAAATATTATAAAATAATATGCCAACAATTTCACAATTAGTACGAAAAGGAAGAACCAAAATAACCAAGAAGAGTAAATCGGCTGCTTTAAATTCGTGCCCTCAAAGACGAGGAGTGTGTACACGTGTTTATACTACAACACCAAAAAAACCTAACTCGGCAATGCGTAAAGTTGCAAGAGTACGGTTAACAAATGGTAACGAAGTAAACGCCTACATTCCAGGAGAAGGACACAATTTACAAGAGCACTCGATAGTATTGGTTAGAGGTGGAAGGGTAAAAGATTTGCCAGGAGTTAGATATCATATCGTTCGTGGAGCTTTAGACACTGCAGGTGTAGAAGGCAGAACGCAACGTAGATCTAAATACGGTACAAAACGCCCTAAAAAGTAATTTAAAACTTTAAAAAGAAGATATGAGAAAAAGACAGGCAAAGAAAAGACCACTTTTACCAGATCCGCGTTTTAACGATCAGTTAGTAACACGTTTTGTTAACATGATGATGTGGGATGGAAAAAAATCGGTGGCTTTTAAAATTTTCTATGATGCAATAAATATTGTAGAAGAGAAAAATACTGACGAAGAAAAAACTGCTTTAGAGATATGGAAACAAGCATTATCTAACGTTATGCCTCACGTAGAAGTACGTAGCCGTAGAGTTGGTGGTGCAACTTACCAAATTCCAATGCAAATTCGTCCAGACCGTAAAATTTCAACTGCAATGAAATGGCTAATCAGCTTTTCACGTAAGAGAAACGAAAAATCCATGGCTCAAAAATTAGCAGCCGAAGTATTAGCAGCATATAAAGAAGAAGGAGCAGCCGTTAAGAAAAGAGGGGATACTCATAAAATGGCAGAAGCAAATAAAGCATTCTCTCACTTTAGATTTTAATTTCGGGGATGGCAAGAGATTTAAAATATACAAGAAATATAGGTATTGCTGCGCATATTGATGCAGGCAAAACCACTACTACAGAGCGTATTCTTTATTACACAGGAGTTTCACATAAAATAGGAGAGGTGCATCATGGTACCGCAACTATGGACTGGATGGAGCAAGAGCAAGAACGAGGTATTACAATTACTTCGGCTGCTACAACCTGTACTTGGGATTTTCCGACAAAAAATGGAGATCCAATAGATGGAACCAAAGAATACCATTTTAATATCATCGATACTCCGGGTCACGTAGATTTTACAGTTGAAGTAAACCGTTCATTACGTGTATTAGACGGTTTAGTGTTTTTATTTAGTGCTGTTGATGGTGTTGAACCTCAATCTGAAACTAACTGGAGACTTGCTGATAATTACAAAGTGCCAAGAATTGGATTTGTTAATAAGATGGACCGTCAAGGATCAGATTTCATGATGGTTTGTAAGCAGGTAAAAGAAATGTTAGGTTCTAATGCAGTGCCTATTGTTTTGCCTATTGGAGATGAAGAAGACTTTAAAGGGATAGTTGATTTAATTAAGAATAGAGCAATCGTATGGCATGAAGATAATAATGGAGCTACATTTGATGTTATTGATATTCCAGAAGATTTAAAAGAAGAAGCTGAAAAATATAGAGCTTTACTTATTGAAGAAGTAGCAAGCTATGATGATAACTTGTTAAAAAAATTCATGGAAGATGAAGATTCTATAACAGAAGACGAAGTGCATGCCGCTTTAAGAGCTGCTGTTATGGATATGGCTATCATTCCAATGATATGTGGTTCTGCATTTAAAAATAAAGGAGTTCAGTTTTTATTAGATGCTGTTTGTCGCTACTTACCTTCACCAGTAGATAAAGAAGCTATTTTGGGTACAGATCCTGATACTGGAAACGAAATTTCTCGTAAGCCATCTGTAGATGAGCCATTTTCTGCATTAGCATTCAAAATTGCTACCGATCCTTTTGTAGGTCGTTTGGCATTTTTTAGAGTATATTCAGGTCGTTTAGATGCTGGTTCTTATGTGTTGAATAACCGTTCAGGTAAAAAAGAACGTATTTCCCGTATCTACCAAATGCATGCAAACAAACAAAAAGCAATCGACTTTATTGAAGCTGGAGATATTGGAGCTGCTGTAGGATTTAAAAATATTAAAACAGGAGATACCTTAACAGATATTAAACATCCTATTGTTTTAGAAAGTATGGATTTTCCAGATCCTGTAATTGGTATTGCTGTAGAGCCAAAAACTAAAGCTGATGTAGATAGATTAGGAATGTCTCTCGCTAAACTCGCCGAAGAAGATCCAACATTTACAGTAAGAACAGATGAAGCTTCAGGACAGACTATTATTTCTGGAATGGGAGAACTTCATTTAGATATTATAGTCGATCGTTTAAGACGTGAATTTAAAGTTGAAGTAAACGAAGGTCAGCCTCAAGTAGAATATAAAGAAGCGATTACTAAAATTGCAGACCATAGAGAAGTTTACAAAAAACAATCTGGTGGTCGTGGTAAATTCGCCGATATTTCATTTACTATTGAACCCGCCGAAGAAGGTAAAAGCGGATTGGAGTTTATCTCTACAATTAAAGGAGGTAATGTACCAAAGGAATTTATTCCTTCAGTAGAAAAAGGATTTAAAATGGCCATGATTAATGGTCCTCTCGCAGGATACGAAATCGATAGCTTGAAAGTAACCTTAAAAGACGGATCTTATCATGATGTGGATTCCGATCAATTATCTTTCGAGTTGGCTGCCAAATTAGGTTTTAAAGCTGCAGCAAAAATTGCTGGAGCCGTAATCATGGAACCAATAATGAAATTAGAAGTCGTTACTCCCGAAGAAAATATGGGAGATATAGTAGGAGACCTTAATCGTCGTCGTGGTCAAGTTAGTGATATGAATGACAGAGCAGGTTCTAAAGTAGTGAAAGCAACAGTTCCATTATCAGAAATGTTTGGGTATGTAACAACACTGCGTACATTATCATCAGGTAGAGCAACATCAACTATGGAATTTTCACATTATGCACAAACACCTTCAAATATTTCTGAAGAAGTGATAAAAGATGCAAGAGGAGTTGAAGCTTAAATTTTAAAACTATGAGTCAAAAAATTAGAATAAAATTAAAATCTTACGATTACAATTTGGTAGATAAATCTGCCGATAAGATTGTAAAAACAGTAAAAAGTACAGGTGCTGTTGTAACTGGACCAATTCCATTACCAACACACAAGAAAATTTTTACTGTGTTACGTTCGCCACACGTAAACAAGAAAAGTAGAGAACAATTTCAATTATTCTCGCACGTGAGATTATTGGATATTTATAGTTCATCATCAAAAACAATCGATGCTTTAATGAAACTTGAATTACCAAGTGGCGTTGAGGTTGAGATTAAAGTGTAGTGTCATTCCTGCGAAGGCAGGAATCTCATGAAAAGATTTCCGCTTTCGCGGAAAGCAAACATGTCCATAACGATTGGTTAAGGAAAAACGGTAAAAATACAATTCAGGGTTGAAACGTATTTTGACCCTAAATTTTTGGAAAAACGTTTTTTAAAACGTCTGAATAGTAAAATAATTAATAACAGATTTGAGATTTAGTTTAGATAAATTCTAAAATGTAAATCAAAAATCGTAAATCAATAATTAATATGTCTGGGTTAATAGGAAAAAAAATCGGAATGACCAGCATTTTTGATGAAAACGGGAAGAATATTCCTTGTACAGTAATCAAAGCTGGACCATGCGTTGTTACCCAAGTCAGAACTAAAGAAATTGATGGCTACGAAGCTATTCAATTGGGTTTCGATGACGCGACAGAAAAAAGTGCTACTAAAGCCGACCTTGGTCACGCTAAAAAAGCAGGAACTTCTGTAAAACGCAAAATCGTTGAATTCAAAGGTTTTGATGAGGAGTACAAATTAGGTGACGAAATTACTGTGGAGCACTTCACAGAAGGTGAGTTTGTAGATGTTGCAGGAACATCAAAAGGAAAAGGATTTCAAGGTGTTGTAAAACGTCATGGTTTTGCTGGAGTTGGTCAAGCAACTCATGGTCAGCATAACCGTTTAAGAGCACCAGGTTCTATTGGAGCTGCTTCATATCCCGCAAGAGTATTCAAAGGAATGCGAATGGCAGGAAGAATGGGAGGCGTAACAGTAAAAGTTCAAAATTTAAGAGTTTTAAAAGTAGTTCCTGAAAAGAATCTACTGGTGGTTAAAGGATGTATTCCCGGACCAAAAAACGCTTATGTAATTATTAGAAAATAATGAAAATATCAGTTTTAGATATTAACGGAAAAGACACAGGAAGAAAGGTAAACCTTTCTGCAGCTGTGTATGCTATTGAGCCAAATAACCATGCTGTTTACCTCGATGTTAAGCAATATCTTGCTAATCAACGTCAAGGAACGCATAAGGCAAAAGAAAGAGCAGAAATTGTAGGTAGTACACGTAAGATTAAAAAACAAAAAGGTACTGGTACTGCAAGAGCAGGAAGTATAAAATCGGGTATATTTAGAGGTGGTGGACGTATTTTTGGTCCAAGACCAAGAAATTATAATTTCAAATTAAATAAAAACCTTAAACGTTTAGCACGAAAATCTGCATTAAGTATTAAGGCAAGCGAAAAGGCGATAACTGTATTAGAAGACTTCAATTTTGAAACTCCAAAAACCAAAGAATTTACAGCAATTTTAAAGGCTTTAGGACTTGAGAATAAAAAATCTTTGTTTGTGTTGGGCGACTTAAATAATAATGTATATTTGTCGTCACGCAATTTAAAAAGGTCTGAAGTTGTATTGAATTCAGAATTAAGTACTTACAAGATTTTAAATGCAAATCAAGTTGTACTTATGGAAAGCTCTTTAGAAGAAATTGAATTGAATTTAAGTAAATAAGAAACAATGAATATCTTAATCAAACCAATAATCACTGAAAAAGCAACTAACGATAGCGAGTTAAATAATCGTTACAGTTTTCAAGTGAATACAAAGGCGAACAAGGTAGAAATCAAGAAAGCAGTTGAAGCTGCTTATGGTGTTTCTGTTGAAAAAGTTCGTACTATAAATGTCCGTCCAGATCGAAAAATCCGTCATACAAAAACGGGAGTTCATCATGGTAAAACAAATGCTGTTAAAAAAGCAATTGTACAACTGGCGGAAGGTGAAACGATTGATTTATACGCTAACATGTAATTAGACTAAAATGTCAGTAAGAAAATTAAAACCAATCACACCAGGACAGCGATTTAGAGTAGTAAATGGGTTTGACGCCATTACTACTGACAAGCCGGAGAAAAGTTTATTAGCTCCGAAAAAACGTTCGGGTGGTAGAAACAGTCAAGGAAAAATGACCATGCGCTATATTGGCGGAGGTCATAAAAAAAGATATCGTATTATAGATTTTAAACGTAACAAAACTGGTATTCCAGCAGAAGTTAAATCTATTGAATACGATCCAAACCGTACAGCGTTTATTGCGTTGTTGAATTATCAGGATGGCGAGAAAAGATATATGATTGCTCAAAGTGGACTTCAAGTCGGGCAAACAGTTGTATCAGGCGAAAAAATAGCTCCAGAAATAGGAAATGCTATGCCTTTAAGCCAAATTCCATTAGGTACCGTTATTTCTTGTATCGAATTACATCCAGGTCAAGGTGCTGTTATGGCTCGTAGTGCTGGAGCTTTTGCACAGTTAATGGCAAGAGATGGTAAATTTGCTACTATTAAATTACCTTCTGGAGAAACACGATTGATTCTTGTAAACTGTTTGGCAACTATTGGAGTTGTTTCAAATTCCGATCATCAGTTATTGGTATCTGGTAAAGCAGGTAGAAGCAGATGGTTAGGAAGACGTCCACGTACAAGACCAGTAGCTATGAATCCAGTCGATCATCCAATGGGTGGTGGAGAAGGAAAAGCTTCTGGAGGACATCCACGTTCAAGAAACGGTATTCCTGCTAAAGGGTATAGAACCCGTTCTAAAACAAAAGCGAGTAATAAATATATTATAGAGCGTAGAAAGAAATAATAAGATATGGCAAGATCATTAAAAAAAGGACCTTACGTTCATTATAAATTAGAAAGAAAAGTATTAGCAAATACTGAGGCTAAAAAGAAAACTGTAATTAAAACTTGGTCTAGAGCAAGTATGATTACTCCAGACTTTGTTGGTCAAACAATTGCTGTACATAATGGCCGCCAATTTGTACCAGTTTACATTACTGAAAATATGGTGGGTCATAAATTAGGAGAATTTTCGCCAACAAGATCATTTAGGGGTCATGCAGGTGCAAAAAATAAAGGTAAAAGATAAGAGCTATGGGAAGTCGTAAAAAACAAATGGCAGACGCTATTAAAGCAGAGAAAAAGCAAATTGCTTTTGCGAAACTTAATAACTGTCCTACGTCACCAAGAAAAATGCGTTTAGTAGCTGATTTGGTAAGAGGTGAAAAAGTAGAAAAAGCACTTAATATTTTAAAATTCAGCCCAAAAGAAGCTTCACGTCGTTTAGAAACATTGCTAATGTCGGCTGTTGCAAACTGGCAAGCTAAAAACGAAGATGCTGATATTGAAGATGCTGAATTATTTGTAAAAGAGATTAGAGTTGACTGCGGAACAATGTTAAAAAGATTACGTCCAGCTCCTCAAGGTCGAGCACACAGAATAAGAAAAAGATCTAATCACGTAACACTCGTGCTTGGAGCTAACAATAACACACAAAGCAATTAATAAATGGGACAAAAGACAAATCCAATAGGAAATCGTTTAGGAATTATCAGAGGATGGGAATCTAACTGGTATGGAGGAAATGATTATGGAGATAAACTGGCTGAAGATGATAAAATCAGAAAGTATATTTTCGCTCGTTTAGCAAAAGCCAGTGTATCGAGAGTAATTATCGAAAGAACTCTTAAACTTGTAACCGTTACTATCACAACAGCTCGTCCAGGTATCATTATTGGTAAAGGCGGCCAAGAGGTAGACAAGTTAAAAGAAGAACTTAAAAAGATTACAGGTAAAGAAGTTCAAATAAACATCTTTGAAATTAAAAGACCAGAATTGGATTCATATCTCGTGGCATCAAGTGTAGCACGTCAAATTGAAAATCGTATTTCATACAAGCGTGCAATTAAAATGGCAATTACTGCTTCAATGCGAATGAATGCTGAAGGCATTAAAATTCAAATTAGTGGACGATTAAATGGTGCAGAAATGGCACGTAGTGAACACTTCAAAGACGGAAGAATTCCTTTATCAACATTTAGAGCCGACATTGACTATGCTTTAGTAGAAGCCAATACAACCTATGGTAAATTGGGTATTAAAGTTTGGATTATGAAAGGTGAAGTATATGGTAAAAGAGAACTTTCTCCGCTTATTGGTTTGTCTAAAAAGCAAGGAAAAGGTGGACGAGGCGGTAATAATAAAAATCGTCGTAGAAAGTAATTTTTTAAATTTAAAGAAAAATGTTACAACCAAAAAGAACGAAATTTCGTAAACAACAGAAAGGAAGAATGAAAGGTAACTCTGGAAGAGGAAACCGACTAGCTTACGGAATGTTTGGTATAAAATCATTAGACTCAAAGTTTGTTACTTCTCGACAAATTGAAGCCGCACGTATTGCTGCGACGCGTTATATGAAAAGAGACGGACAATTATGGATTAAAATATTTCCGGACAAGCCTATTACAAAGAAACCTCTCGAAGTACGAATGGGTAAAGGAAAAGGTTCTGTGGAATATTACGTAGCTGTAGTTACACCAGGAAGAATTTTATTCGAAGTTGGAGGTGTGTCTTTAGAAATTGCAAAAGAAGCATTACGTCTAGCTGCACAAAAGCTTCCAGTGAGAACGAAGTTTATAATTGCTAGAGATTTCGAAGATTTATAAAATAATATTATGAAATGAGCTGTTTAAATTTTAAAAATATTTCTAAAATAAAAATAGCGAATTACATCTGACAAAACAGATAAAATAGAAAATAACAGATGAAACGAGCATGTTAAAAAGTTTATCACCCAAGAGAATAATTAATAGTGAACAGCATGTGTTCAGCTAAAAAATATAATTTAAACACATGAAACAATCAGAAGTTAAAGAGCTATCCATAACCGAGTTACAAGAAAAACTTGGTGAGACTAAAAAGAGTTATGCCGACCTTAAAATGTTGCATGCAATCTCACCGTTGGAAAACCCAATTCAGTTACAAGGTATTAGACATACTATAGCTAGAATTGCAACAGAGTTAACTAATAGAGAAATACAAGAATAGTATTCTGCTGAAAGATGGAAAAAAGAAATTTAAGAAAAGAACGTATAGGAATTGTTACCAGTAACAAAATGCAGAAATCAATTGTGGTTGCTGAAGTTAAAAAAGTAAAACATCCTATGTATGGTAAGTTCGTGTTAAAAACAAAAAAATACGTTGCACACGACGAAAAAAACGACTGCAATATTGGAGATACTGTAAAGATCATGGAAACACGACCTATAAGTAAATCTAAATGTTGGAGATTAGTAGAAGTAATTGAAAGAGCTAAATAATTATGGTACAACAAGAATCAAGATTAATAGTAGCTGATAACACTGGAGCGAAAGAGGTTTTAACCATTCGTGTTCTGGGTGGTACTAAAAGAAGGTATGCTTCTTTAGGCGACAAAATTGTAGTTACTGTAAAAGAAGCTACACCTAATAGTGGAGTTAAAAAAGGATCGATTGCAACAGCAGTTGTAATCCGCACAAAAAAAGAAGTTCGACGACCAGATGGTTCGTATATCAGATTTGATGACAATGCTTGTGTGCTGTTAAATCCAACTGGAGAAATGCAAGGTACACGTGTATTTGGGCCTGTAGCTAGAGAACTTCGTGATAAACAATTCATGAAAATTGTATCATTAGCACCAGAAGTGCTTTAATACAGATTTAAGAAGATGAAACGAGCATGTTAAAAATTTTTACAAATAAGAGAATGATTAATACAGAACAGCATGTGACCGTTAAAAAACAATAAATATAACACATGAAAAAGCTTAAAATAAAATCGGGAGATACAGTAAGAGTTATAACTGGAGACCATAAAGGAGAAGAAGGTAAAATTCTTAAAATATCAAAAGATAAAAACAAGGTGATTGTAGAAGGTGTTAATATGGTGAAAAAACATATGAAACCTGACGCAAAAAACCCTCAAGGAGGAATCGTAGAAAAAGAAGCAACTATTCAAATTTCTAACTTATCATTGTTTACTTCAAATGGAGAAACAACACGAGTTGGATATAGAATGGAAGGCGATAAAAAAGTAAGATTTGCTAAAAAATCTAATGAAGTAATATAGTTATGGCATATATTTCAAGGTTAAAACAAGAATACAAGAACAAGATAATTTCTGCTCTTACTGAAGAGTTCGGATATAAAAATATAATGCAAGTGCCTAAACTTAAAAAGATAGTATTATCCAGAGGAGTTGGCGATGCAGTAGCAGATAAAAAGTTAATTGACTATGCTGTTGACGAAATGACAAAAATATCTGGGCAAAAAGCTATTGTTACTATATCTAAAAAAGATGTAGCATCTTTCAAATTACGTAAAGGAATGCCAATTGGAGCAAAGGTTACTTTAAGAGGAGAGCAAATGTTCGAGTTTTTGGACCGTTTAGTTACAATAGCATTACCTCGAGTAAGAGATTTTAGAGGTATTAGAGCTACTGGATTTGATGGAAGAGGTAATTACAGTTTAGGAATTACCGAACAAATTATTTTTCCAGAGATTAATATAGATAAGGTAAACAAAATAGCTGGTATGGATATTACATTTGTCACTTCGGCAGAAACAGATAAAGAAGCAAAATCATTACTAACGGAATTAGGCTTGCCTTTTAAAAATAATTAAGATATGGCTAAAGAATCAATGAAAGCCCGTGAGGTAAAAAGAGCTAAAACAGTAGCAAAATATGCGACTAAACGTAAAGCTTTAAAAGAAGCTGGAGATTACGAAGGATTACAAAAGCTGCCAAAAAATGCTTCACCAGTTCGTATGCACAATAGATGCAAATTAACAGGAAGACCAAAAGGCTATATGCGTACTTTTGGATTGTCTCGTGTTATGTTTCGCGAAATGGCTAATAAAGGGTTAATTCCAGGAGTAAGAAAAGCAAGTTGGTAAAATTATAAATTGATTTCAGGTTTAGTCCCGATAGCTTTCGGGATTAAAAACCAAAATCGCAAATTAATACATATGAATACAGATCCAATAGCGGATTATTTAACAAGAATTAGAAACGCAATGAGTGCTGGACACAGAGTTGTAGAAATCCCTGCTTCTAATCTTAAGAAAGAAATAACAAAAATATTATTTGACCAAGGATATATTTTAAGTTACAAGTTCGATGATTCTTCAGTACAAGGAACGATTAAAATCGCTTTAAAATACACGAAAGACACCAAAGAACCTGTAATTAAAAAACTCCAAAGGATAAGTAAACCAGGTTTACGTAAATATGCAAGTTCTACGGAACTTCCTCGTATTCTCAACGGTCTTGGAATTGCTATAATCTCTACTTCTCATGGAGTAATGACAGGTAAACAAGCCAAAAAAGAAAATGTTGGAGGAGAAGTTTTATGTTACGTTTACTAATTAAAGACCATTAAGAGATATGTCAAGAATAGGTAATAGCCCAATAGCAATTCCAGAAGGAGTTACAATTGATATAAAAGATAACCTTGTTACAGTAAAAGGAAAATTAGGAGAGTTGTCTCAGGAATTTTCTGCAGTAACTGTTAAAGTTGAAGATGGTAATATAATAGTACAACGTTCTACTGAAATTAAGGAACATAAAGCTAAACACGGTCTATACAGATCCCTGTTTAGTAATATGGTAGAAGGGGTTTCTAAAGGATATACCAAAGAATTAGAACTCGTAGGTGTAGGATATAGAGCAAGCAATCAAGGACAAAGACTTGACTTGGCTTTAGGTTTTTCTCATAGTATTGTTTTAAACATAGCTTCGGAAGTTAAGATTGAAACAATTTCAGAAAAAGGAAAAAATCCTATTATAAAATTAACATCTCACGATAAACAACTTGTAGGACAGGTAGCGGCAAAGATTCGTTCATTTCGCAGACCTGAACCTTACAAAGGAAAAGGAATTAAGTTTGTTGGTGAAGAATTAAGAAGAAAAGCAGGTAAAACTGCATAAAAATTTACGAATTAAGATTTTAGATGTACGTAATAGTAAATCAAAAGTCAAAAACCGTAAATCAAAAATAGTAAGTATAAAGATGGCATTAACAAAGACACAAAGAAGACAAAGAATAAAAAACAGAATACGTAAAATAGTTTCAGGTACTGAAATGCAACCAAGACTATCTGTTTTTAGAAGTAATAAAGAAATTTATGCTCAAATTGTCGATGATGTAACGGGTAAAACTATTAGTGCAGCATCTTCAAGAGATAAAGATATTAGTTCTGTTAAAGGAACAAAAGTAGATATTGCCACTTTGGTAGGTAAATCTATTGGCGAAAAAGCTGTAAAGGCAGGAGTAGAAAAAATTGCTTTTGATAGAGGTGGATATCTATACCATGGTAGAGTAAAATCATTAGCTGACGCAGCTAGAGAAGCAGGACTTAAATTCTAATAAAATTATGTATCATAAATACAAAAGTGCAGAATTAGTAAAACCAAGTGGATTCGATCTTAAAGATCGTTTGGTTAGTGTACAAAGAGTTACAAAAGTAACAAAAGGTGGTAGAGCATTTGGTTTTTCAGCAATTGTTGTAGTTGGTGATGAAGCAGGAGTTGTTGGTCAAGGTTTAGGAAAATCTAAAGATGTAGCAAGTGCTATTGCAAAAGCAATTGAAGACGCCAAGAAAAATTTAGTTCGTATTCCTATTGTTAAAGGAACATTGCCTCATGCACAAAAAGGTAAATATGGTGGAGCAAGAATTAATATTATTCCTGCGGCTCCAGGTACAGGAGTTATTGCTGGAGGAGCTGTAAGAACAGTTTTAGAAGCAGTTGGTGTACATGATGTATTATCAAAATCTCAAGGTTCTTCTAATCCTCATAATGTTGTAAAAGCAACTTTTGATGCCTTATTGCAATTAAGAGACGCTAGAAAAATAGCTAAAGAAAGAGGAATTTCTCTTGAAAAAGTTTTTAACGGATAATTAAAGGATAAGATGGCTAAAATTAAAGTAACAAAACGAAAAAGTGCAATTAATCGTCCATTAAGACAAAAAAGAACTCTTGAAGCTCTTGGCTTAAGAAAGATTGGACAAACAGTTGAGCATGATGCCACGCCAAATATTCTTGGTATGGTTAATAAAGTTAAACATTTAGTTTCTGTAGAAGAAGCTTAAAAATAAACAGGAAAATGGATTTAAGTAATTTAAAACCTGCTGAAGGATCAATTAATACTGGCAAAAGATTAGGTAGAGGACAAGGGTCTGGTAAAGGTGGTACTTCTACAAGAGGACATAAAGGGGCAAAATCTAGATCAGGTTATTCCAGAAAACTAGGTTTTGAAGGTGGGCAAATGCCACTTCAAAGACGTGTGCCTAAATTTGGTTTTACTAACATTAACCGTAAAGAATACCAAGGAATTAATTTGGATACTTTACAAGAAATGGTTGATGTTAAAAAAATAAAAGGTAAAATAGATTTAGATACAATGATTGCTTTTCGTTTAGCTGGTAAAAATGAACTGGTTAAAATATTAGGAAGAGGAGAATTAAAAGCGAAATTAAAAGTAACTGCTCATAAATTTACTGCTTCAGCAAAAGCTGCTATTGAAGCTGCAGGAGGAGAAGCCGTAACATTATAACAGCCTGAATAGATAATGAAATTAATAGAGACATTAAAAAATGTTTGGAAAATTACAGAACTCAAAGATAGAATTATCCTAACTTTAGGATTGCTTCTAGTATATCGTTTTGGAGCTCAAGTAGCTTTACCAGGAATTAACGTAGAACAATTAGGAGGTCTTGCAGATAAAACAGCTGATGGTATATTAGCTTTACTAAATGCTTTTACCGGAGGTGCATTTGCCAATGCTTCTGTATTTGCTTTAGGTATTATGCCATACATTTCAGCTTCTATTGTAGTACAGCTAATGGGAATCGCAATTCCATATTTACAAAAATTGCAAAAGGAAGGAGCTAGTGGGCAAAAAAAGATAACCCAAATAACACGTTGGTTAACTATAGCAATATGTTTGGTACAAGCTCCAGGCTATTTGTATAGTTTACCTGCATTAACAGGTCTAGGATCATTAAACTCACTTTTAATTGTTGGATTTTCTACTACTACCTTTATGTTTTCATCTATAATCATTTTGGTAACAGGATGTGTATTTGCAATGTGGTTGGGTGAAAAAATTACAGATAAAGGAATTGGTAATGGTATTTCAATATTAATAATGGTTGGTATCATTGCAAATTTACCATTATCATTTGTACAAGAATATGCTGCTAGAGTAACGGAGTCTAATGGAGGTTTAATAATGATTTTAATAGAACTTGTAATTTGGTTAGTCATCATTTTGGCATCTATTATGTTAGTGATGGCTGTAAGAAAAATTAAAGTTCAGTATGCTAGACGCACAGCTTCTGGAGGGTATGAAAAAAATATATTTGGCTCCAGACAATATATTCCATTAAAATTAAATTCATCAGGAGTAATGCCAATTATCTTTGCGCAAGCCATTATGTTTGTGCCAAGCTTAATAGGAGAATCTGGATTTTTAAAAGATACAGGAGTAGGACAATGGATGCAAACTCAATATTCAGATATATTTGGTTTATGGTATAACATAACATTTGCAGTATTAATTATTGTGTTCACATATTTTTATACGGCAATTACA
>Ga0208879_1001403_pt1 | contig 22765 bp, 21 predicted proteins | sample Knorr_S15_td_Bot_FD_185605 | JGI IMG/M metagenome (GOLD analysis project Ga0208879, IMG submission 185605) | Marine microbial communities from Southern Atlantic Ocean transect - Knorr_S15_td_Bottom_ad_5009_LV_A (SPAdes) (version 2) | ecosystem: Environmental > Aquatic > Marine > Oceanic | place...
CCTTTGGCATTGAGAGTTTCAGTAAATAAATCAAAAAGTTTCTCTGTGAGTCCATTTTTACCCAGTCGTTCTTTAAACAACCAGATTGTCTTGGCATCAGGTATTTTGTCTGATAGTTCTAAATTCAAAAAATCCATAAAAGAGAGACGATCTTTTATCTGAAATTCTGTTTGATCATCCGAAAGGTTAAAATAGCGCTGCAAGATAAGGATCTTGAACATCAACAGTTTGTCAAATGGGGGACGACCTCCTTTGCCCTTGTTCTTGTTTAACAACTCTGATTCTAAAATGGGACGAAATATCTCCCAATTTATGACCTTATCGAGTTTTTGCAAAGGAGGTTCATGTTTGTTAATGTCATCCATTTTAAATTCGAAATCAAAAAAACCCATCATGGCACTTCTATATGTTCGTGTTAGTCATTGATTTTATATTTTATTACATTTAATAACTATACCATAATACAACAGATTTTCAAGACGTTTTAACTGAAAAAGAGTTTTTAGAGATGCCCTGAAAAAGAGTTTTTAGAGATGCCCTGAAAAAGAGTTTTTAGAGATGCCCTGAAATAAATTTGACGTTTTAGTCTGTTGCTTTTTGAAAATTAGCCGGTGCACGGCATTCTTCGAAAGATTCAGATTTATAGCTGTAGCCGTTTCCTGCCCTTATTTTTTGACGGTCTGTCTCCAGACTTGCGCGACATGCCAAATAATTATTCCGGTTCAGTGAATTTCCGCAAGCACTGATTCCCGAAAAAATAAGACTACCAAGTAATGCACAAAGCAAAAAGAACGGTAATAATGTCCGTTTATAATGCACCTCAATAAACATTTTGGGATCAGGAATTTCCAGTTATATTTTTTTGCTGTAAACGAAGAATGTGATGAGTCAGACGCTTGCAAAAAAAATCAATTTCAGTTGCGGTTGTTGACCAACCCCAACTGACCCGCAAGCTTGATTTTGCGTCAGCACGTGAAAGCCCCATTGCTAACAGCACATGACTGGCTTCCATTGCTCCGGAAGAACAGGCAGATCCTGTTGAAACCCCAATCCCATCCAAATCCAGTGAAATCAAAAGGCTTTCCGCACTGATTCCATGACAACCAAAGTTGAGCGTGTGGGGTAAACTATTATCTAAATCGGTATTGATGAAAATGCCTTCGAGTTTTTCGATTTCGCGAAGTATTGATTTCCTGAATAGGAAAAACTGTTCTCGAAGTTTGGAACGATTTTCAAGATACCATTGAACTGCTTTTGCAAAACCGACAGCAAGCACGACATTTTCGGTACCCGCTCGTCGTACACGCTCCTGTTTTCCACCGCTGATCAATGACTGAAAGGGAGTTCCCTGTTTTACATAAAGCAGTCCTATACCACGCGGACCGCCAAGTTTATGCCCGGTTGCGGTTGCATAATCAACTCCGGATTTTCTCAAATCAACTTCAATTTTACCGAATGCTTGTACAAGATCAGTATGAAAAGGAATTTCATATTCATGCGCTATTTCAGTTAATTCTTCAATGGGCTGAAGGTTTCCGGTTTCGTTATTTGCGGTTATTACAGAAATCAAAACTGTTTCCGAATGAATCGAGGTGCACAAATTTTCCGGATCAAGACGTCCGGATGAATCAACAGCCAGTTCTGTGAAGCGTATATTTGGATGATCAGCAAGAATTCGGCAAGTTTCCAAAACAGAAGGATGCTCAACAGCGGAGCAGATTAAATGTTGTTTTCCGGATTTCATTAAAAATTGCCGGATGACAGCATTATTACTTTCCGATCCACCGCTGGTAAAGAAAATTTCTTGGGGCTTTGCACCAAGAGAATGTGCCAGGTTTTCACGTGCGTCTTCAAGTAGAATTCGTGCGTCACGTCCTGCCCAATGAGGACTTGAAGGGTTGGCAAATGCTTGCTGTGCCACTTCGTTCATAACGTGTGCCGCTTCCGGCAATAACGGCGAAGTTGCGTTATGATCCAAATAAGTCTTTGAATAAGGCACAGAAAGTTTTTGAAATATATTTACGAAACAGGTTCAAGCGGCGGTGGATAGGCAGACCGGAAGGCCCGCCCGAAGAGTAATCAGCCGGTAAGCAAACCGCCGTACTGAATGAAAAACGGCACAAAAACCAAACTGAGTATAGCCGAAAGTTTAACTAGGATATTTAAAGCTGGCCCCGATGTATCCTTGAAAGGATCTCCAACTGTGTCACCTACAATAGCGGCTTTGTGTGTCTCGGTGCCTTTTCCGCCCAAGTTTCCTTTTTCTATATATTTTTTTGCATTGTCCCAGGCTCCTCCGGAGTTAGCGGAAGCAATTGCTAGTACTCCTCCGGAAACAAGTGAACCCGCCAAAATTCCCGCAACCGCAGGAACACCGAAAAGGAAACCCACCAAAAGTGGTGTCCCCATGATTAAAATTGCTGGCGGAATCATTTCACGTAGCGCCGCCTCTGTGGAAATTGCGACACATTTTTCATAATCCGGTTCTGCGGTTCCTTCCATGATTCCCGGAATTTCCCGAAACTGCCGCCGTACTTCCTCAATCATGTCAAAAGCAGCTTTTCCGACAGACTTCATGGTCATTGCGGAAAAGAGAAAAGGCAGCATTGCGCCCACAAACAAACCTGTTAAGACAAGTGGGTCAAGCAAGTTAATGCTGTCCATTATTTTTGCCTCGGGATCCAGCAGATCGGCCCGTGTTAAAAATGCCGAAAAAAGCGCGAGGGAAGTCAGAATAGCAGAACCGATTGCGAAACCCTTTCCGATTGCGGCAGTAGTATTCCCCGCAGAATCAAGCACATCTGTACGCTCCCTGACACTTTCACCCATCCCAGTCATTTCGGCAATTCCACCTGCGTTATCCGCAACCGGGCCATAAGCGTCAATTGTCAAACCAACCACCAAAGTGCTCAACATACCGATTGCCGCAACCGCAACACCGTACATTCCTCCCAAGGTGAAAGGTATGTAAATACTTGCAGCCAAGAGCAGAATTGAACCAGCGGCGCTTTGGTAACCCAGAGCAAGCCCGAAAATGATATTGGTCGCCGCACCGGTTTCGGAGGCTTTTGCGACTTCCCGTACCGGTTTGAAATCATGTGATGTATAGTATTCGGTGAGCAAACCAACCAATAATCCTGTGACTGCGCCGGTTAAGTAGCACAAATATACGTCCAAGTTTGTATAACTTTCACCATTTATTTCGAAGCTTTCCGGAAGTGCCCACATGGAGACAAAATACATGACAACCGCGCTGAGTCCTGTTGCCACAACCAAGAGTCGTTTTAAGGCGGGCGCGACGTCTTTTTCTTCCTTCACGCGTACAGTGAACATGGTAGCAAGACTGATTGGAATGCCGACTGCAGAAATTAAAATTGGAAATAAAAGAGCTTCCAGATTAGTAGCAAATGCAACCGCACCAATGACTAAGGCAGCGCATGTGCTTTCCGCGCAGGAACCAAATAAATCCGCACCCATTCCGGCAACATCACCTACGTTGTCTCCAACATTATCCGCAATCACCGCCGGATTGCGTGGGTCATCTTCCGGAATACCTTTTTCAACTTTGCCGACAAGGTCTGCGCCAACGTCTGCCGCTTTGGTAAAAATACCACCGCCTACACGCGCGAAAAGCGCGATAGAAGAACCGCCAAGTCCGAAACCCGCCATGACTTCCATCAAAATATGTTTTTCAATTCCGGGGAGAAGTGCCTCAAGCACCAGATAAATGCCGATGAGTCCAAGCACTGCCAAGCCGACCAAACCGAAACCCATCACAGCACCGGAGTTCAGTGCGACAGAAAATGCAGCCGCGATTGATTTTTTTGCGGCAGTGGTTGTGCGGGCATTTCCGATGGTTGCAATCCTCATCCCGATGAATCCGGAGAGGATTGAAATAACACAGCCCAGCAAAAATGAAATTGCTGTGTAGATTCCTTCATTAACATCAGGAGTATGCGGATCATCAATCAGCAAGGCGATCACAATTGCAAATCCCGCCATGAAGTAAGCCATATATTTGTACTCTGCTTTCAGAAAAGCCATTGCGCCTCTGGCAATAGCACCGTGGATTTTTATGAGTTTTTCGGCTTCTTCTGGGTTATCTATTCCCTGTGTTAGCGGAATACTGGAAACTTTGACATAATAAATGAGCGCTATTCCAAGTCCAAATAACGCGGAAGCAAATAAAAATATGACCATGAATCCTCCTGAGATTGTGGCAATTAAAAACTGGTTTGCGCTCCATCAGAAAAAAAGAACGCTTGCGAACAAGGCAATAAAAAGGCATTCTGCTCAAAAAAGTTTTTCCTGCAAATGATCAAACTTTAACTAATTATTTCATTCTGGACTTCACTGTAAAATTTAACACAGTTTGCAGAACTGATTTAAAACAATTATGAACGCAACTATCATACACATTTCCGATCTGCATTTCCACACATATCCACACAATTTTCGAGAATGGAAGTCAAAAAGAGTTTTAGGCGCGGCGAATTTACTTTTACGGCGTGCCGGACAATTTCCTTTACAACGCGCCAAACGACTTGTTGAGCAAATTCAAAAGATGAAATGGGATCATCTGGTAATTAGCGGAGATTTGACACAACTTTCATTGGAACGAGAATTTGCATTGACAAGAGAAACGCTGGAACCGCTACTCAAAGATCCGGAGCGAGTTACGATTATTCCGGGAAACCATGATCGTTATATTCAACAAGACGAAAAACCGGATTTATACAAAAAATATTTTGGAGAATTTTTTGGTGGCAAGGAAATTCATGTGCGGAAACTAAACCCTGACTGGGTAATCGTCGGCTGGGATAGCGCACATCCAAACGACTGGTTATCTGCTGCGGGTACGGTGCGTCGAAGTACAATACAGGCTACAGAAAATCTGCTTCGTAGTTTTCCGGAAAAGACGCGTTTTGTAATTGTTAATCACTATCCACTGACTTTTCCGGAAGGCTGGAAGTTAGATCAATTTCATGAACTTTACAATCTTGTACCAGTCCGGAACTGGATTTTGCGTCATCCAAACATTCGTCTTTATTTACATGGACACATTCATCTGAATTGGCTTCATCGTCTGCAAAGAGATTCTGCTCCGGAATTGCTGCTGGTAAATTCTGCCTCTTCTACCTCAACTCTTTCTAGTGGACAGGAATCTTCTTTTCACCAAATTGATTTGCAGGAAGATAAAGTCAGAGTTTGTCCTATTATGCTGAAATAAATGATGCGCGTGTTTTTTGTTGTTTTATGTTTGTTGAGTGAAACGTTTGTTCATGCCGCAGAGTCTGAAATAAAGCCGGAGAATCTTTGTGCAAAAGCAGTTGATCAAAAAACTGATTACAAAGTTTCCGGAATCTACGGCAGTTCACTGGAGTCAGAATGGCATCCTGCGGCAGCCTATGTTTTGCTAAGGGAAATGAAACGGTTTAAAGTCCTTCAGCGGGAATTTCAGCAAAAAACCACAATGTGGCGCTTTGAGTTTGCGGAAATGGTCGGCGGCAAAACAGTCGTTTTCGTTTATCATCTGCAAATCCAGACAGCATTTTGTGCGGGTCCAAATGCTTTTTTTGTTTTGAAAAAATGACTGTATAAAATCAAACGCAACAAGTTCCATGAATTTTCCGCTCCGTCCACCCGAACAGGTTATGCGACTTGACCGTATGGGTAGTTTTTTTGCAACTCGACTGAGTTTCATGCCGAGCTTGTTGCGGCACATGGCGGGCCAAGATTGGCGGATTGAACGCATCCGCTGGGATATCGATGACGACGGTTTTGGGCGGGCGGTTATCTGCGCTAAATCACCGGAATGGATATACAGTCTTGTCGCGTTTTCCAATTACCTCGATCCCAAGCTGCGTTCCGACCGCGTTATCGCCGAGGCGTGGGATGCTACTTTCGTTTTGTTTGATGGCGAACCGAGCGATGACGATCTTGATCGCCTCGCACAGAACGCGCCGCTTCAGGAAGCCGGAAGATACCTGCCCAGCGAACTCGTGTTGTCTCGGGCAAACAAGAGTGTGCGCTTTTTTTCACATGTGGTGGATCGTCTCGCCAGCGGAAAGCAGCCGGACCTCGATCTGCTCGGCAGCGTCGGCTATCTGATGCGCACTACGGCAGTTTACGGCAACGGCAAATTTGGAGTCGCCGACCGCGCCAAAATTGCCAAACGTCCGGGAATGTCCGGACCTTTCCGGGTAGAACTGCTCACAGTTTATCTCATCCGTGCATTCACCCACGATCTTGTGGAACATATCGCCCGCTGCCGTGCTCCGGAAACTTTCGTTCCATTGCATCCGGACTACAAGCGGCACCTTGGCATCGGCAATGCGACCGGACTTGGTATGGCACCCTTTCTTGTCAGCCACCCCATTCTGATTCACAACTGGATGCACGCTCGTGAAACCGCGCTGGCGCGAGTGCGGGGACAAATCAAAGCCGATCCGGAACGCCTTGAACACTTCCGGTATTTGCTGGTTCGTGCCCGGCAACATGTGGCGGAGTGGAACGTTCCGGATGTCCGGCAAACTGAACGAATCACCAAATTGAAAACAGACCTCGATACACTGCGCTCATGGCTGGAAGACGATCCGCATTGGGGAACGCAGTCCTCACCGTGGAATTGGCTTTACAAAAAGGCTGAGGCTGAACTCTCGCTGGAAGCACAGGAAATGGTAATCAGTTTTCTGGTGGAAGTTCACGGCGATTTGGTCGATGAACTTACCGAAACAATGAGTACGGAAGATTACGAACGACACGATCCCACGATGACTGTGTGCGGACTAAAGGAACTTGTTCAGCAACATTACGCCTGGGCGCTGGAGGTTGACCTCACTCAACCGGAATCTCAGCAGCGTTTTTGGTACGTTTCGGAAGAAAAGCTCGAACCTCGTTTTGGGGATCGTTATCTGGAAGATGGTGCCGACAAGGAAATGCCGCATGCGATTGCACGGGAGATTCAGCACCTTTGGCAAGTACTAGACGGTTCAGATTCAGAGGAAAACACTGCTGCCTTGCTGCTCCGGTATCCGGAGCTGCGCCGTACAGTTCGGCGGATGCAGACCGTTTCCAAACATCCCTACGCTGAAATCAAAGACAACCTCGTGGCAGCGAATTGCCTGCCGATCGACCTGCTGCGCTGCAAGCTTTCGTTTTTTGGGGCGGCCAAGTTCGATCCTAAGTCCGACCTCTGGACCAGAATCACGCTTTATCAAGGAGCGCCGCTTCCGGAAGAGTTGTGTCGCAAGCAAAACCTCGACTGGAGCTTTCCCGTGCTGCCGCAGGAGGTTGCGTGAAAGTCTCTTTCAGCGAAATCGAAGTCACCTTCCGGAAGGCCGCGCTTGGCGCCGGAACACCTTTGGGATTGGCGGAAGATTTTGGGCGCGTTAACTACTGGCTGGAAACGAGAAAAATCGGCTCGCTGTCAGTGGGATTAGCGGCGCTGAATGCATTTGATACTGAAGATTCCGGTTCGGTAGCTACTGTTGAAAGCGAACCGGAATGGAACCTTAGTCCCCAATCAGGGCAGAAATTATCCGCTTTGTATGCAGGATCGTCTGCATGCGATTTGCTCTGTGCACAACATGCCGCAATTCATCTGCGAAAGGTTGATGTTCCATTACTTGTCTTGGTGTCGGCAGTCTTAGCATCCTCTGAGTATTCGCTGGCGATTCAGATTGAACTGCTTTCTGCTGACGGAACCACCGAAGTGGTGTTTTGTGACTGCGGAATGGTTCGCGCAGATGCGGCGGTGTTGGAGCGGTTCACCGTTGCCTCTGCTTTGGATATGAGGTTGATAAGAACCAGTTCCGGGCAATTAAGAAACTATCCAGTGGCGTTTCCAGCCAAGGCTCCGGACGAAGTTTTCACTGAAGGGGCTACTGTGGACGAAACGGAGTGGAACCGGATTGAACAGTACGCCAAGCGCATGTTGGTTCCAGCTTCGGAGACCTCACGCACCGGAGCCGGAGCTGGCGAAATTGACTGCGATTGATTAAGAGCGGTCTCCCCATTTCATGACATCTAAAAAAATCAATTTTTTTGTTGACAAGCTTCCTTTGAAGTAATACGTTGGTTTTACGGAATTAGGAAAAGTTGCGATTTAATACTTTTTTCTTATTTTTCGCGACATCTAAAAAAAATCAATTTTTTTGTTGACAAGCTTCCTTTGAAGTAATACGTTGGTTTTACGGCATTAGGAAAAGTTGCGCTTTAATATTTTTTTCTTATTTTTCGCGAAATCTAAAAATAAGTAATTTTTTTGTTGACAAGCTCTTCGCATAGTTATACGTTGGGGTTTAAGCTTAGGGAAAATGTGATTTTAAAATTTTCAGATAGGGGTGACAAACATGATTGAAGGAAGAATCAAAAATCTTGATCTTGCTAACCGTTCAGCATTGATTGTTGAGGGGAATGGCAATGAACTTACGGTCAAATTTGCATTGCGTACCAATGTGGAAGTGATCGAACCTGAAACAGTGGGTCTAATGGGCGGTAGCTTGGAAGACCTTGAAGAAGGGTATGAAGTTGAGATTGAGGTGGCTTCATTGAACGAAGATGGAAGCATCATCTGTGATTCCATCACATGCATCAGCTGATTGATCATTTTCGACAGTCTGAATACCACGCTGTTGTAAAATCAGACTCGACTTCAATCAACTCACTACTGCTCTGCGTTGGGGCAGTTGATTTAAAGAGCCGTTCTGGCTTTTAATTAAGAACACTTTCTGACAGCAAGGAGATTTGGATATGGACAAGGAAAAAGGTTCGGGTAGAAGAGGTTTTCTCTTCGGAATGCTTGCGGGTGTGGGAGTCACCTCGGCGACCATTTTGACCGCACGCACAGTCGGGTTGAATGAAGAAGTTACAGATACCGGTACTTACACAGGTCCGATTTTGTACAAGCGGACTGAAGAAGCTGAGCGCTATTACAAAACTCTTTACAACTAAAAACCAGGAGGAGCATGAAACTGAACAGAGTTACACAAAGTGACGGGAAGTATTTTAATCCCGCGATGATGAATAGCCTCAATCCCAGGCTGAGCCGCCGCGGTTTTGTTACCGCAGCTGGAATGGGAGTTGGACTGGTGGCAATGGGCCCCTCTCTAGTGAGAGAGGCAAAAGCGGCAGAATCAGGAGTGAAGAATCCGCGCAAGCTGAAGCAAATCAAAACTATTTGCGGCAACTGCGCCGTCGGCTGCGGTTTTATCGCAGAAGTTGAAAACGACACTTGGGTCAGCATCGAACCGTGGTTCGAACATCCAATCAACCTGGGCAGCCTGTGTTCCAAAGGAGCAGCAGCTAGGGAGCATGTAATCAGCGAAAAACGGCTCAAGTCTCCCATGAAGCTGGAAGGTGGAAAATGGAAACGGATCAGTTGGGATACGGCGATGAGTGAGATCACCGCCAAGTTAAAGGAGATTCGCAAAAAGCACGGACCGGATTCCTTGATGATCCTTGGTTCAGCCCATCACAATAACGAAACTGCTTATGCACTGCGCAAGTTTGCGGCCTTCTGGGGTTCAAACAACATCGACCATCAGGCCCGCATCTGCCATTCCACCACGGTGGCCGGACTGGCTAATGTGTGGGGATATGGGGCGATGACAAATTCAATGAACGACATACGAAACAGCAAGAGCGTTCTTATTATCGGAGAGAATGTCTGTACTTCGCACCCCATTGCGATGCAGCACATCCTCGTTGCCAAGGAAGAGAACCGCGCTCAAATTATTGTTGTTGATCCCAGGTTTTCGCAGACAGCTGCTTTCGCCAACAAGTATGTGCGCCATCGCTCAGGAACAGACGTGGCATTCATCTATGGTCTGGTGAACATTATCCTGAAGAATGGCTGGGAGGATAAGAAGATGATCCGGGATCGAACTTATGGTTTCAGCAACCTGCAAGAAGAACTGAAACGCTACGATCCTGAAACTGTGGCCGATATCACAGGAGTATCTATTGCCGATTTGGAACATACAGCTCGGTTGTTGGCTGAAAACCGGCCAGGAACAGTTATTTGGGCCATGGGAGGTACTCAGCATACCAACGGTACTTCAATTACACGATCCTACTGTGTGTTGCAGTTGGTGTTAGGAAACATGGGTAAAGCCGGAGGCGGCACAAACGTGTTCCGCGGACATGACAACGTTCAGGGTGCTACCGACCTTGGAGTGCTTTCAAATACGCTGCCTGGTTATTATGGGTTGTCAAAAGGCGCTTACAAGCACTGGTCTAATGTCTGGGATGTGGACAACAAATGGATCAATGACCGCTTTGCCAATGAAAAAATCCAGCACAAGGTAGGTTTCACAGTCGCTCGCTGGTACGAAGGTGTGCTGATGGATCCAAAGGAACTCGGACAGGATGAAAATGTCCATGCAGCTTTCTATTGGGGACACTCCACCAACAGCCAATCACAAATGGACCGGATCAAGACTGCTCTGGACAAAGTGGAATTGCTGGTGGATATCGACCCCTTCGTAACGACCACTTCCATTCTCCCAGACCGCAAGGACGGAGTTTACATCCTTCCGGCTGCAACGGTTTATGAGCAGGCTGGTTCGGTGACAAATTCCAACCGGGATATCCAGTGGCGCAACCAGGTTGTTGAGCCGGTTTGGGAATCACGCAAGGATCTTGATATCGTCATCGACTTGGCCGAACGCCTTGGCTTTGGCGACAAGTTCAAGAAGAGCAAAAATGGAGCATGGAAGCAGTTACCGGAGGACATCACTCGCGAGTGGAACTTGGGGATGCGCACCATTGGAATGACTGGTCAAACCGTGGAAAGAATGAAACGGCAACAAGATTGGGCTCACGCCTTTGACCTCAAAACTAAAATTGCTGAAGGTGGTCCGGTTCATGGCGAGCAATGGGGTCTCCCCTGGCCTTGCTGGACGGATAAACACCCCGGTACCCACATTCTTTACCGCACAAGTATTCCTGTAGCCCAGGGTGGTTTGGGTTTCCGTGCACGTTGGGGAGTTAAGGCGCCTGACGGCAATACCTTACTTGCAGGCAGTGGTTCTGCTCCAGTTGATAGTTCCATCAATGAAGGTTATGCGGAAATGAAGAACTGGAAAACCGATCTGACTGGGAAAGTGTTTGAAGAAGCGATCGCCAAAGGACTGGCTCCTTACGGCAACGGTCGTGCCCGCTTCAATGTCTGGACTTTCAAAGATGATCCGGTGCCTAAACATCGTGAACCGCTTCACACTCCACGGCCGGACTTAATTACCGAGTGGGTGACATACGACGATGTTAAGGATCATTATCGTGTGCCTACTCTCTACAAGAGTCTGCAGAAAGCCGATTGGGTTGAAAAGTATCCACTGATTCTCTCTACCGGAAGACAAGTTGAGTTCGAAGGTGGAGGAAACAGTGAACGGAACTGCTGGTGGCTTGTTGAGTTACAACCGGAAATGTATGTGGAGATACATCCGAAGTTGGCCAACGATAACCGGATCAGACACGGTGACTGGGTTTGGATTGAATCACCGGAAGATACCGATAGCAGTCCCAGCAAGATCAAGGTCAAAGCTAAGGTCACCAGACGTGTAAGCCCCGATATGGTTTATTTGCCCTTCCATTGGGGTGGAGTAATGTCTGGAGTAGACTTGTCAGATAAGTATCCCGACGGTTATCTACCTTATGGGATGGGAGAATCGGCAAACACAGTAACCAATTACGGTTATGACCGCATCACTCAGATGCAGGAAACCAAAACCGGTCTTTGCAGAATCAAGAAGGCCTGATTTCGGAGAAGGATTATGGCAACATCAAATATTACCATCCCTACCCGTGCAGCCTCTGGACCGGAAGGGAAACATGCGCCGGCCAGAATGAAGTTTTACGTCGACGTCAGACGCTGCATTGAGTGTGGTGGTTGTGAAATAGCGTGTAAGAACGAGAACGACGTTCCACCGGGGATTGCCCGCATTCGGGTGGTTACCGTGAACGAAGGTCAACCAGGCGAAACCAATGTAGCGGTTCCATGTATGCATTGCTCAAATGCACCGTGTGTTTCTGTTTGTCCTGTAGATGCATTGTTCACTAGAGCAGACGGCATTGTCCATGTCAACAAGGAAACTTGTATAGGTTGCGGCTATTGCCTCTATGCCTGTCCTTTTGGCGCACCGCAATTCCCCAAAGGCTCGCCCTTTGGCAAACGTGGTGTGATGGACAAATGTACTTACTGCGCAGGTGGACCGGAAGAAGCGTTCTCAGATCGTGAAAAGGAAATGTACGGTTCAAACCGAATTGCCGAAGGGAAGCTGCCGATGTGCGCTTCAGTGTGTGCTACCAAGGCATTGGTGGCAGGTGATGCGGAAGAAGTGGCCAACTTAGTTCGCACTCGTGCCGCAGCTCGTGGTTCTTCAAGCGGAGCTTGGGGCTGGAGCAAGGCCTACAATTATTAAACAGGCAAGCGCGTTTGTAGATTCGTAATTTTCACCGGGGATTTAAGATCTCCGGTGAGAACCTGAAGGGGTTTTCCGTACAGTTTTTTTGATTGCGGCCAAACTCAGCATCGGGATTCCTATTCCGGCAAACCGGTGTCGGTCTCATGTATTGACTGTCTTTGTCTACTTTCGATATTATTACAACACCCTCAATTTTTTCATAGAGACTCGTTACGGGAGGAATCCAAATGGAATCTATCATTCTGATTAACTCAAAATGGGGCAACGATATTTTTATCCCCATGTACCTCTTTTTCGGTGGTCTCACAGGCGGAATGTTTATAGTGGCTGTGGTGGCCGACCTGATAGGTATAAAACACAAAGCCTTTGAAAGTTTTTCAAAAACCGCTGCCCTTATTACCGTTCCTGTACTCGCGTTGGCGGGTCTGTTCATCACCTTTCACCTTGGTAAACCTGAACGAGGGTTGCTCTTTCCGTTTTTCTTTTCCAACTACAATTCATGGATGGTTATTGGGGGCTGGAGTGTAGGTTTGGCTTTTCCGGTTGTTGTCGGATACGCCGCCCTCTGGTTTTTCGAAATTAATCAGTTCTACCGGCGCCTTTTGGGAGTTGTCGGAATTCCTCTGTTGGGCTTTGTGTCCTTCTACACGGGTTTGCTCTTAAGTGGAGCAATGTTTGTCCCCTTGTGGTCTCAACAGTATTTGCCTTATTTGTTTCTCAACTCGGGACTCTTGACCGGATTAGCCGGAGCAGGACTGATGTTCATCTTGTTACATGCGTTTATGAGTTACGAAAAAGAAGAATCATCCAGTGTTTTGCAAATCATCGGTTATGCCGTTTTAGCCTTTATCGTCATCGAGGGTTTTGAAATTTATTTGTTTATGACTCATCTGGCTTCGAATCCTGATAAATTGGATGAAGCAGGAAAATTCATTACCCCCAACGGCAGTGCTATGGCCTATGAGTACGTCACTCAAGGTGCGCTGTCAACCTGGTTTTGGTGGGGAATTATTGGATTGGGTTTAACTTTACCAATGATACTCACTTTTGTTGAGCTTTTATTCGAAAAAATTATCAGGCCTTATGCAAACTGGGTTTCCAGCGTCAAATTTGCTTCTATTCTGGCCGGTGGTATAATCTTAAGGTTTGTCATGGTATGGGGGGGAGAATTGAAAGCTCCACTGAATTTTCCACCTGCACTGTTTCAAATTCCGCTCACAGGTTAGTATCAATGTAATACATTGCAATGTCTTTCCGGACGGCAGCAAAGAGTAGTGATCTTTAAGTGTATGGAGAGAGTTCTGGTTAGCTAGCTCCTGGTATCGAAAAATACAATTCCTTCATATCCTTCCTTTTCCTCAAAGTCAATGCTTTCCCAAAGGTAAACTGCTGATATAAAAATATTTGTTGAAAAAACTTTTAGTGTAATGATAATGAATATATACTACCTACACTGATTTGTTCAAATGTATTTTTATAGAAAAACTAAACAAACATTTTACAAACATCTAAAGATTTTTAAGCGAAAGGAGAGTTTCTGATGCTGGAAAAGCGTTGGGGGGCATTTCTCTGTAATTGCCGTTCCACACTGAATGTTGATTTGAAAAAAATCGGGAACCCTGCGTCTCTGGTTACAGTTGCAACTCAACCTGAGGAAGAGATAAAGGCATTTGCTAGGGAGGCGGACCAACAGGAATTGGAGCATGTACTAGTCGGCTGTTGTGCAGAGCCAGCTATCTTTGAGGAAGCCTTGCCGGGCAAGACTCTTCATTTTCTTGATTTGAAAGGAAAATGTTTCTCTCCACATCCTGACTCAGAACAGGCCCACTCCAAAGCCTTGAAAATGATTCAGGCCGAAATCCGCGCCTCTAACCTCAAGGCGCATAAAACTGTTCCAGTTAATCCGCTTCAGGTTGGTAACAGGGTGGTGATCTACACGGAGTTTGCGGAGGGTCTGAAACTGGCGAGTATGTTGGATGATTTGGTGGAAGAGGGCCCAGGAGGAGCAGTGACGCTTTGCATTTCCCCTGAAATCGAAGGTTTGGAAGATGAGTCACCACTCTTGAAACAGCGGACATCGCTAATTGCCGTAGAAGGTCGTCTGGGTAATTTCCAGATCACTCTGGAACCGGATGCTTTGACGAACGGAGGTTCTCAAAAACGCTTTGAACTGAAGGCCGACCAACTGGTCGTTTTGACTAAAACCATCCTTCCTGGAGTTAAAAGGCGGACAGGAGTGCATTTGCTTTCAAGTGCCGGAAACGAAATTCTGGAAGAAACAGCAAGGCAGGTTCGGGAATTAGTCGGAAACTTTCACAAGCAGGTACATGTTACCTACGACAAGGAGATTTGCGCCGGCGGAGACAAAGGGATCGAAACCTGTGGACGCTGCATCACCTATTGTCCTTTTGAAGCCATTTCCAGACAGACAGAAAATCCACTCCGCATTCAAGTGGATCACATGACTTGTGAAGGCTGCGGTGCTTGTGTGTCTGCCTGCCCCACTTCAGCCCTGCAATTTACTGAACCGACTTCGCAAGAAATTTATGCCAGAATGGCAACCCTGCTGGCTTCATCTAAAGAGAAACGTGGCGAGGAAGAACCTCCTGTGATTGTCTTTCATTGTGAAGAAATGGGACGCAAGGTATTGGATACCGCAGGGCAGTTACAACTTCCATATTCCTCCGGCGTGTTACCGATAGAGGTGCCATGTCTGCGTTATGTGTCCGAATCCAACATGCTTGCAGCTATGTCTCTGGGAGCTGCCGGAGTTGGACTCCTCGGTTGTGAGAATTGCCCGAACGGTGAGCGTGAATTACTCTATCAAAAATATGATTTTACCCAGACGATTTTGCATCATTTTGATTTGGGGCAAGAGCGTGTGCGAATTATCACGGCTGAGGAAGGTATGGAAGCCGATGCGATTGAGGCAGTCAATGAATTTACTTCTCAGTTAAGTGAAGCTCCTTTGGTTCCTAGCTGGAGCACTCCCCGCCAAACCGAGAATCGTGCAATTCTTTCCGAAGTTCTGCAAGGATTTGTTGAACAAACAGGCAAAGAATCTGGCAGAGTTGAGCTTTCATCAGACCTGCCATTCGCTCTGGCTGAAGTCCGCGAATCCGGATGCACCCTGTGCCGCTCCTGTGCCAATATCTGTCCCACCAATGCTTTTAAATTTGAAGAAGAGAATAACAGCTTGTATTTTAAACACATCAACTGCGTTGGATGCGGACTTTGCGAGCAGGTCTGTCCTGAAAATGTTATCACTCTCAGGAGTGAGTTGGTACTGGAGAAGCCGTCACTTGAATATGCATTGGTTGCCGAAGATGAGATGATCACCTGTGCCAAATGCGAAAAACCCTATATCAACAGAAGGGCACTGGAAGCAGTTGAGTCAAAACTGTTCGAGATTGAATCCTTAAAACACACCTTTTCCGGAAATCGTAAGAACATCCTCAGAATGTGTCCAGACTGTCGCACAATTGTAGCCATGATGGAAGTTGATAAAGGATGGGAACCTTAAGATGAGCGAAGTCCGGAATAAATATCGCAGAAAAAAACGCGGCAAAAGCAAGAACAAGGAATTCATGGACGCAGCCCTTGATGCTTTTATTCGAGACCAGTCCTTGCAAAAATGGCATGAAGTGGACGGGCTACGCACAGGTGCAGAGATTGATGCCTCACAAGCAGTAAAATCATCATCCGAATTTATGGTAAAAGGTCCTTACCGTGAAATCTGGCGACGTTGGTGGCAACAGGAAGTTATTGACAAGGAACAGGGAACTATAGAAACTCTATTTGCACAAATTGAAAAGTCGGTGACGGGCGCTGTTTTGGAGGAGCGTGAAGTACGAAAGCAGCAGCCGAATGAATTACTTGAGGACAGTTTTGAGTACAAGGAACTTATTGCCAGACAAATGGAACATCTTTTATTTGAAGCCGGAGGAGAAATTGAGGAAGACATTTAGAAAGGAAAAATAATGACAGGAGAGAAGGAATTAGCTGAACTTCGTCAAAAATACTATGGTCTTTTTGTGCATCTATTTTGGAAAGAACCGGATCCAAAATTTCTCCTTTCCCTTTTGGAAGAAATTTCTGAGCGGGTGAAAGGAGCAGCACGGTTGTCTCCGGTGATGGCCGAAGGTTGGCAACACATCGGCGGCTACCTTGAAAAAAATGGTCCAAATGAGGTTGAATTTGAATTCGTTCAATTATTTATAGGACCACACAAACCTGATGTCTTCCCTTACGAATCTTACTATCTTGCGGGCGGTGTGTTTCAAGCTCCATTGGCGGCAGTGCGTGGATTTATGATAGATGTGGGGTTGGAAAAAAAGGAAGGTGAATTACCGGAACCGGAGGATACACTTGGTTTTGAACTGGAAATTATGAATTGGCTAATTAGCAAACAGACAAACTCGAAAGACTCGGAAGAGGAAGAGCGTTGGCTTGAGCATCAAGCAGTTTTTTTGAAAAAACACCTGCTTGTCTGGGCTCCTGCTTGTTCCAAATCAGTCGAATCAGCGCCTCACGCCGATTTTTACAAAGGAGCTGGCATGTTGCTGAGGGGGTTTCTTGAGATTGAACAGGAAATATTCCAGGATCGCGGACCCAAAAATATAGAATCGCTTGAGGCAGCACAAAGTCGCTACGGAAAAAGAAGAGATTGGAAAGGGCCTTTGTTTGATCCGGTTCCTCCCACTGAAGGAGACGCCTGATTTCAGTGTAGATGACAAGCAACACTTCCAGGAAATCCTACCTTTCCCCAGCGAACTCCAACCACTACGTCCTCGTCTTACCGGAATGCTTCCACTGGATAGCTAAACAATGCTAAACTATAGCAAGGTTTTGATTGCGGGTTCTCAAAGCACCTTTCTTGAACTGCATTTTGAGATTGGCCATGAACCTTGGAAAATTTAATTTTAATTTTTTGAATACACTTGGTTCAAATGAAGTCAAAAGCTGACATCCGCATGCGCGGATTCCTCAAGCGCACTCCTGTGAAAACTTTGCTTTCACTAATCAAAGAACATTCGCGGTTGTTATCTGCGGAGGACATTCTCACTGTAGAAGCAAGTGGGCGTGTCCTTGTTGAGGACATAATTTCACCGGTTAATGTGCCAAACTTTGATCGGTCAGCCATGGACGGCTATGCACTGGATGCTGAATCGACTTTTGGCTCGTCAGCATACAATCCGTTAATGTTTAAAATAGTCGGTCAAGTTACTCCCGGAGAAACGTATGATGCTGAAATTCATCCGGGTGAAGCTCTAAGTATCATGACTGGTGGCCCGCTGCCAAAAGGCACAAACGCAGTATTGATGGCAGAACATGCGGAATTAATCGGCGATCAAATTCAAGTTCTGGAAGCAGTTTCTCCTGAAAAACATGTGAGTAAAATTGGTGAAGATATTAAAAAAGATGAGATTATTCTCAGGCAGGGCAGGTCTCTCCGTCCGCAGGACATTGCTGTGCTTTCCAGTGTCGGCATGAAAAAGGTAAAAGTTGTCCGGAAACCGGAAGTAGAATTATTTATTACCGGAAATGAATTGTTAAAACCCGGTGAGCAAGCCGACGGAGTAAAAATCGTTGACTCAAATTCGGTAATGCTGGCTCCTTTAATTAAGCGGGATGGAGGAGTTTTAAAAGCAATTCATCATCTTCCGGATGAACGTGAATTACTGCGGAAACATTTGCGTGAGTCCAGTGCAGATTTAATTTGTGTTTCCGGAGGAACTTCGGTAGGAATTGAGGATCATGGACCAACTTTGGTTGATGAACTTGGCGAATTACTGGTGCACGGAATTCCAATGCGTCCCGCCGCACCAACAGGATTTGGACTAATTTTCGGAAGTGTAGCGGGTTGCATGAAAAAAGTATTTTTACTTCCGGGCAATCCTGTTTCATGTTTATCAGCCTATGATTATTTTGTCGGGCGTTCGCTGAGGTTGATGGGTGGGCGCTCTGAAGATTGGCCATACAGAACAAAAAAAGTGAAACTGGCAACTAAAATTTCTTCGCAAATTGGCAGGATTGAATATGTACGTCTCCGGATTGAAAACGAGCGAGCTTTTTTTATTGCGGCAGGAGGCGCGTCGATCCTTTCTTCTACAACTCAAGCAGACGCATTTCTCCTGACAGATGAAGAATCGGAAGGATTTGCAGAGGGTGAAGAAGTGCTGGTATGGCTTTATGATGCATGAAGCAAAAGCAATTCAAATTTCGTAAATGAATTTTTAGAGTCAGAGAGGTCGTAGAAAGGAAATTATAGCTTAATGTCTCGTAAAAAGTCAATATTACACACTTATATGTCATTCCCGCGAAAGCGGGAATCCATTATTTCAGATACTGACAAGTTCCTGGATTCCCGCTTTCGCGGGAATGACAACTTTTTACGACTGCATTATAGCTAATTAAATATTTTATGAAAAAAATCATACTTGTATTTTTATTATATATTTTCAGCTTAGGGATTGTTCCGGCAGAACCGATCCGTTTAGCAACCACAACGAGTACCGAAAACTCAGGACTGCTCAAAGTGCTCATTCCACATTTTGAAAAACAGACCGGCAATGTGGTACATGTACTTTCCGTCGGAACGGGACACGCCTTGCGCCTGGGCCAGGACGGTAATGTGGACGTGGTACTGGTTCATGCGCCAAAGGCAGAACTGCGTTTTGTTGATGCAGGATATGGTGTAAATCGGCGTAGTGTGATGGTCAATGATTTTGTTATTGTCGGTCCAGAAAATGATCCTGCAACAATCCGAGGAGAAAATGATGCCGTGAGAACTCTCCAAAAAATTGCTCTCGGCAAACACATATTTGTTTCGCGTGGGGATGATTCCGGTACTCATAAAAAGGAACTTTTTCTTTGGAAAAAAGCAAAGTTGAAACCGAAAATTTCGTGGTACCGCGAAGTAGGGCAGGGTATGGGGCGCGTGTTGCAAATAGCAAGCGAATTGGACGCTTATACAATTTCTGATCGTGGAACCTGGCTGGTTATGCGCTCAAAATTATCTCTTAAATTGTTGGCAGAAGGCGATCCGGAATTACACAATCCATACAGCATAATTGCTGTGAATCCTGCCCGCTATCCCGGCATTAATTATTTGGGCGCCATGTCACTGATTGCGTGGCTGACTTCAGTAGAGGGGCAAAATCACATCCGAAATTTCCGTCTGGAGGGCCAACCTTTGTTTACTCCTACTGCGGTAAAAAACTGAAATGAACGGTTTGCTTTTAACTACTCAACAAGCATTACAATTGCTGTTATCCGGCGATGCTGAATTATGGTCGATCGTGTTGCTTTCATTTTCGGTCTCACTCAAAGCGATTTTGTTAACCACTCCATTGGCGCTGTTAGTCGCTTTTGCGTTGAACCATGTTAATTTTCCAGGCAGAAGAATTATTCTTGCTTTTTTTAATTCTCTGCTTTCTGTGCCCACCGTTGTCATCGGATTATTCCTGTATGTACTGTTGACACGGCAAGGTCCTTTTGGAAATTTGCGGTTGTTATTCACACAAAGCGCAATAGTAATTGGACAGATGATTCTTTGCTTTCCGGTACTGGTAGCCCTGGGTTATGCCGCGATTCAGGCGTCAGATCGTCGAGTATGGGAAACAGCCCGTACCCTGGGTGCGCCAACCTGGTTTTCAATCTTGACCGTATTTTATGAAGTCCGTTTTGGTTTACTGGCAGCCGTTCTCACCGGTTTTGGAAGAATTATTTCTGAGGTAGGAATTTCGATGATGGTTGGCGGAAATATCATGGGATACACCCGCAACATTACTACTGCAATTGCCCTTGAAACCAGTAAGGGAGAGTTTGCGCAGGGAATTGCACTGGGAATGGTTTTATTGTCTCTCGCTTTTCTGCTGACAGCTTTCTTGAGCTATATTCAGGGAAAAAAGGAGTTCACGACATGAGCGAACCGCTGTTTGTTTTTCGTGGTATAGAAAAATCGTTTGCCAAAAATAAAATTCTGCGCAAGGTTGATTTGTTTTTGTATCCTGCAAAATGTATTTTGCTCTCAGGAAAAAACGGCTCTGGAAAAACTACCCTGCTCAAAATCGTTGCCGGCCTTGAAAAACCTGCTGAAGCTGAAATCGAATATAGCGGAAAGTCGCTTAGCTGGAAAAAAGCAATCCGCAATATTCTTAAAGAAATAATTTACCTGCACCAGCAACCATTATTGTTCAGCGGCAGTGTTGAATCAAACGTTGCTTATGGTTTACGCTTCACTTCTTTAAACCGTAAACAGCGCCGGGAATCAGTGATTAAAGCCCTTGAATGGTCCGGACTGACAGACTTGGCAAATATTCAGGCAAATACTTTATCCGGAGGAGTTCAGCAACGAGTTGCTTTCACCCGTGCCTGGATTTTGAAGCCGAAAGTTTTGTTGCTTGATGAACCGATGTCCAATATGGACCATGAATCAAGAGAACAAGCGCGTCTTTTATTGTGCCGCATGAAATCTGCAGGTATGTCAATTGTGATCACCAGTCATGTACCGCAATATTTTGATGGCCTGACCGACGTCCAGTTTCATCTCTCGAATGGTCAACTGGCGGAGAGTAAATTTTCAGCAAGTAATGACAGTCTATGAAAAATATGCATTTGAAACAATAAACTGAATTCGGAGTTTTTACATTATGTTACTACAATCTCCTCCACTGCTTGGATTTTGCGCTTATAGCGGAACCGGAAAAACCACCTTGCTGATCCGCTTGATTCCGGTCTTGAACAGACAAGGTTTAAAAATTGGCCTGGTCAAACATGCTCACCACCAATTTGATATTGACCATCCGGGAAAAGACAGCTATGAATTGCGAAAAGCAGGAGCATGTGAAATGTTGGTGGCCTCCGCAAAACGTTGGGCGCTCGTCCATGAGTCACCTGAAAGAAAAGGGGAACCGACACTGGAAGAACTATTGCCCCACTTGTCACTGAGTGAATTGGATTTGGTTTTGGTTGAGGGTTTCAAACATGAGCCGCTGGCAAAGATTGAATTACACCGGCCAAGTCTGGGCAAACCATTTTTATTTCCGAACGATCCGCACATAATCGCCCTGGCCACAGACCAGCCTCCCAGCGAAGAAATTCAACTGCCGGTTTTGGATATGAATAATAGTGATGAAATTGCGGAATTCATCATGCAACGCTTTTTAAGGAAATAAACGGAAATCCACATTTCCGCTCATACCTCTAATTCTGCTTTTCTCCGTCGTTCACGGAGTGTACTTTCTTCATTATCTTTGCTGGAAGTTTCGAGGCGGGAACCGGTTTTTTCCGCGGGTTTTGCGTCAAAAATCAATGTGTCCGCACCGCTGTAAACTAAAAAGTGTTTTCCTCCTGCTCGCGCAATTGTTGTTACGCCCAGTTTTTTTGAAAGCTCCATGCCCATTTGTGTGATTCCGGCGCGTGAAAACAAAACCGGAATTCCCATTTGCGCGACTTTGATCACCATTTCAGAAGTCAGGCGTCCGGTTGTATAAAATAATTTATCGGAGCCGTTTATACCTTCCAAAAGCATGTGCCCGGCAATTGCGTCGGTTGCGTTGTGTCGGCCAACGTCTTCGATAAAAACTTCAATGTCTTCACCTTTGCACAAAGCACAGCCGTGAACAGCTCCCGATTTTTTGTAAACTTCGTTGTAAAGACGGATATTGTGCAAAAGACGATAAAACGAAGATTGAGCTAAAGTTGGTCTTGGTAAGTTTATTTCGTCCAAATTTTCCATTATATCGCCAAAAACGGTTCCTTGTCCGCAACCGGTCGTCACGGTGCGTTTGTTTAATTTTTCCTCCCAATTTTGACTTCCGTTCCGGGTGACCACTACTGCGGAATCAACATCCCAATCAACTTGTACCGCTTTTATTTCTGCCGCTTTTTTTATGAAACCCTGATTGTGCAGATAACCGATTACCAGCAACTCCGGATATTTTCCCAGTGTCATCAGCGTGACGATTTCCTGTTTGTCCACATAGATTGTCAACGGACGTTCACCAGTGATGTGGGTTTCACGGGTGTTTCCATATTCATCCGTTACAGTAACCGGATATGATGCTTCGATTCCGGCATTTGTCATCTCAGGTCGGTAGTCGTTTTTTAGTTGAGTCATTGAACCTTCACCTTATTATCTGTTTCTTGTTTGCTTGTGTACTTAAAAAATATCGTTTAAAAAATAACTTACTGCTGGGTCATTCGTAAAAAGTCACAAAAAAGTGTCATTTCGAGCAAAGCGAGAAATCTATTTTATGTTAAGAACTAATATCATTAAGATTTCTCCCTGAGGTCGAAATGACAAATGGTGAAGTTCAGACTTTTTACGGAAC
>Ga0208879_1001405_pt1 | contig 22729 bp, 21 predicted proteins | sample Knorr_S15_td_Bot_FD_185605 | JGI IMG/M metagenome (GOLD analysis project Ga0208879, IMG submission 185605) | Marine microbial communities from Southern Atlantic Ocean transect - Knorr_S15_td_Bottom_ad_5009_LV_A (SPAdes) (version 2) | ecosystem: Environmental > Aquatic > Marine > Oceanic | place...
TGTTTAGAAAACAAGTTTGAACCATCAACCAATCAATTCGGATGAGTTGTAAGGGGTTATCCGAAACCCCTTCCAACTGGATATGGGTAGTTTGATGGGCTTTGCGTGGGCCGTTTTGCTCGCTACCGTTTGAAAAACTTAGTAGGGGAATGCCTTGGCCCTAGCACACGACAAGTGGGTAGTTGAGAATGACGACGGATGAAGAGAGAGAAACCGCTGAGCAGATCATCGGTATGCTATTCGAGGAAGAATTCATGCAGAGTGCCTTAGATAATGACGAAGAGATGCTGCAACTCGCCAAGAAATCTGTAGACAGGGACCAATTTACTTCACTGATAGACGAGTCCTTCAGCACCGACGAGAAAGACAACATCTTCTACAACATCGGTTACTTCCACTCCGTCAACCTGACGGAACCGGGGGAACTCGAGGAATGGGGGGAACTCATCGACGAACTAGACGGGCTCCTTCCCTGTGAGGGCTTAAGAGCTGGATATCTGGATGGTCTGGAGTACGGAATATTGGAGGGGTTGGAAAATGAGAATAAAAGTATGCAGGCGGCCAGTATGGTTCTTCGAGCGCTGTGTACAAAGTTCTGCCTCGACAACATCCGCTCGTTACTCAAGTCATCGAATGGATAGTATTATTTTTCTTGAATGCCTTCTGTATTTCTCATCGGCCCTTCGATACTCTAGGCAATGAACCGTGACATTAAATGTCGGGGTCCTATCTGTATTCGTGGCTTACGAAGGAGAGTCCAACGAGTTCGGCAAGCCTCACGGCCAAGGGGTCATGGTATTCCCGGGCGGCGCTCGCTACGAGGGCCAGTGGAAGGACGCCAAGTATCACGGTCTCGGGGTCTACGAATCCCCAGACGGCCACCGCTACGAAGGCGAGTTCAAGGACAACAAGTTTCACGGTCACGGGGTCTACGAATCCCTAGACGATCGCTACGAAGGCCAGTTCAGGGATGACAAGAGGCACGGCCAGGGGGTCCTCGAATTCCCTGACGGCCAACGCTACGAAGGCGAGTTCAAGGACGGCAAGCATCACGGTCAGGGGGTCCTCGAATTCCCGGACGGCGTACGCTACGAAGGCCAGTGGAAGGACGACAATTATCACGGTCAGGGGGTCCTCGAATTCCCGGGCGGCGGCTACGAAGGCCAGTGGGAGGACGGCTTGCCTCACGGCCAAGGGATCATGGATTTCCCATTAGACGCCGGTCGCTACGAGGGCCAGTATGAGAACGGCAAGCAGCACGGCCAGGGGATTTTCAAATTACCAGACGGCGAACGCTACGAAGGCGAGTTCAAGGACGGCAAGCAGCACGGTCAGGGGGTCCTCGAATTCCCGGACGGCGTACGCTACGAGGGCCAGTGGAAGGACAACAAGAAGCACGGCCAGGGGGTCCTCGATTTCCCAGACGGCAACCGCTACGAAGGCCAGTGGAAGGACGACAAGCAGCACGGCCAGGGGATTTTCAAATTCCCAGACGGCGAACGCTACGAAGGCGAGTTCGAGGACGGCAAGCAGCACGGTCAGGGGGTCCTCGAATTCCCGGGCGAACGCTACGAAGGCGAGTTCAGGGATGACAAGAGGCACGGCCAAGGGATCATGGATTACCAAGACGGCGCTCGCTACGAGGGCCAGTGGGAGAACGGCAAGCAGCACGGCCAGGGGGTCTACGAATCCCTAGACGCTCGCTACGAAGGCCAGTTCAGGGATGACAAGAGGCACGGCCAGGGGGTCCTCGAATTCCCAGACGGCGAACGCCACGAAGGCCAGTGGAAGGACGACAAGCAGCACGGTCAGGGGGTCTACGAATCTCCTGACGGCGCTCGCTACGAGGGCCAGTGGAAGGACAACAAGCTGCACGGCCAGGGGGTCCTCGAATCCCCAGACGGCGAACGCTACGAAGGCGAGTTCAAGGATGACAAGCAGCACGGCCAGGGGGTCTTCGAAATCCCGGACGACATACGTTACGAGGGCCAGTGGAAGGACGGCAAGCCTCACGGTCGCTTTATCAGAGAATGCCCTGAAGGAGGTAGGGAAGTTTCGCTTTGGGAAAATGGAGAACTCGTCTCGTCTGAGGACATGCAATCAGTGTCGCGGGATGAATTGTTATTGGAGATGTCGAAGCACAGAGAAATGTTCAACCAACTAAATATGCCTGATGAAGAGGAGTAATCTGAACCCAATTAACCACTCTTGGTTGCATGGATGCCCCCTCCGATTACATGGTCGCAGGGGTAAGGTCGGAAATGAAATCCAAGTATGGGGGTTTCTGTATAATCAACGGAATGTTAGAAGGGGTCACTCGAGTCTGCGGAGGACACCGGGGTGAGATTTCTCGAAGGCGATGATGACTTGCTCATGGAGTTCTTCGGGCAGGTCTTCGGGCGCATGGACTCCCTCTTCAACATGGATCGAGCCATCCAACAGGGCTAGGGCGATGAACAGAGTGACGAATCCGGTGGATTTCGTCATTGTCTGCCAGCCATCTCCGTCACTCCTGACCAAGTCGTAGACCCATCTCGCCCGCGCACCACTATCCGCCTCCACTGTGACCTCCATCCAGGTGAAGTCGCCGCGCCTGTGGTCGAACTTCCAATCTTCTAGGAGTGAGCCCTCATCGATTTCCCCTGCATTCCGCAATTCGATGAATTTGTCAATGTGGCCTGGCCAACGGACGGTGTACTCCTCAAGGGTCTCAATCCCCTCCACTGCATCTGATGTGAGCAGACTTCGCAAGCCGTCGGTCAGGAAGGCCTCCATCGTTCCATGCCCGTCGACTTCGATTATATGGCGTTGTGACAACACCTCGAGGGTCACAATCTCGCCCCCTTGAATCACACGAGCCGGTCTAGTGTACTCTTCGATGACGTCGGTCGGCGAAAAGGGGGCCATGTAGGACCACCCATCATCAGGTTCGGTCGGATTCCCTCCGACTTTGATGGTCGCCGATTTCAGCGGCCCCAACTCAGCCCGCGCCTTCTTGAGCAGCATGTTCGAGAGTCCCGGCGCGATGCCGACGTCGTGAACGAAGCAGGTCTCCGAGTCAACCGCAAACAACTCCCACTGTTCTGGAATGTCATCGGAGAAGGCGATGTCCACGACCTTAGTACCGCAATCGATGAGAAATTCGCGAAACATTCCTCCCACCCTTCCCGGGAGCAGGTTTAGCACGAGGTCGAATTGGGAGAGGTCGGTTTCTCGTGCGTGAGCAAATGCGTCAGCGCATATCAGCTGAAAAGTGTCAGCGTCCATCGTTTCCGCCAAGGCATCAAGCGAACTCTGGTCCATCTCAACCACCGTCAGATGCACATTCTGCAGACCAGAACAGACGAACTGCCCCACAAGTCCGGCCCCATAGGCAATGGCTCTCTTCCCCGTTGCCAAAACTCACACCCGGGAACCTGCAGAGGGTGGCGAACCATCAACCATCGGGCGTGGCGGGAGGGAATCATTGATGCCCTCTTCTCAGTCGAGCGGGTCGGGGAGAGCATGGCAGACGAGGTATCGATTGACCCTTGGTCGTCAAGTCAGTCCACAGACTACTCCCGAATCATCGAGCAGTTCGGTCTCTCAATCGTCGACCCATCGGGCCTCCCAAACCCACACATGCTGCACCGCCGCGGAATCATCTTTGCCCACCGCGACCTCGACTTGGTCCTCGATGCGCAGCGGAGCGGTGACCCGTTTGGGGTGCTAACCGGACTGATGCCGTCGGGTCGCATGCATCTTGGTCACAAGATGGTGATTGACCAGGTGAAGTGGTTCCAGGAGCAGGGTGCTGATGTGACGATTGCAGTCGCTGACTTGGAGGCGCTCGCAACGCGCGGGTTGTCGCTTGAGAAGTGTCGGAGGGCGGCGCTTGAGGAATATGTGGCAAATTATGCAGCATTGGGCCTCGATGTTGAACGCACAAGCATCTACTTCCAGTCTGGGCGGTCAATTGTCCAACGGCTCGCGTTCACATTGGGCAAGCGTACCAATTTGTCCGAGTTGGAGGCGATCTACGGCTTCTCCGGCGACACGAACCTCGCCCATGTGCAGGCTCCACTAGTTCAGGCAGGGGACATTCTGCACCCTCAACTCGACGAGTACGGTGGCCTGCGACCAATCGTCGTCCCCGTTGGCGTAGACCAGGACCCACACCTCCGCCTCACCCGCGGCTTGGCTGCAAAGACCAACTGGTTCAATGTGAAGGAGCGCAAGGCGGGCGGCCTCGTCATCGGTCTCTCCGTTCAGGAGGACAACGCCGGCGCTCTTGGTGTCGGACCGGGCGGCAAAGTCGACAGCGCTCGTCGACAATCCGTGTTCGACCGATTGACCGGCGCCCTGACAGACCTAGGCTACAGCGATATCCTTACCAACCCGAAGCACGGAACCATCGAAATCCCAGCCGCCACGAAGGGCGACCGGAACCGCATACGACCCGCGGTACTGCGAGTCGAGCGCTCACTGGGTGGCCTCGGCCTCCTTCAGCCCTCAAGCACCTACCATCAGTTCACGATGGGAATGACCGGAGACAAGATGAGCAGCAGTCAGCCCGAAACTACAATCTTCCTGACTGAAGATGCCGCCACGATGGAAAAGAAGGTCAAGTCATCCTTCTCTGGAGGTCAGCCGACTCTGGAGGAGCACAGACGCTTGGGGGGCAATCCTGACATCGATGTCGCCTTCCAATATCTGCGCTACTTCTTCGAGCCCGACGACGCAGTTCTAGCAGAACTCGAGGCGGGCTACAGGAGTGGGGATATCCTGACTGGGCAGATGAAGCAGGAGTGCATCGACCGTGCCGGAGCATGGCTCTCCGAGCTGTCCGAGGCGCGCGACCAGACCGCTCACCTCGTTGACCAATTCCTAGCAGAAGATGCGCGTGGCTGAGGTGAACTCTTGCCCAACTGGCTCATCCACGCCGTAGTGATGATTCCAGTCGCATGGATGCTTTGGAAAATGGAGTTGGCAGCGGCTGATAAGGAGGGTCGAGTTCTCGATGCCACAGCCGAGTTGAAGCGAGTCTGCCTATTGCTCTATAGCAGTCTGCTAATCGATGTTGACCACCTTCTCGCGTGGCCTGAGGTGTATGTCCCCGATCGCTGCAGCATCAACACGCATCCGCTCCATTCCTGGTACATGGCGCCGCTCTACTTCGGTGGTTCACTTTGGGCACCGGCGCAGCCCTTCTTCATCGGCGTTTTCGTGCACCTGCTGCTCGACCTAATCGACTGCGTCATCTGACGTGTCGAACACCAGAGGCACCGGCCCCGGATCCAAATCGCTGACCTCAGCCTCGCTCAATTCCCGGACCACCGCATCCTCGTGAGCGATGGTCGAGTGGCCATTCGGGTCATGAATCTGCAGTGTACAGCCGCCCAAGCCTTCTCCCTGCTTGAGCCCCTCAAGTGTGGTGAGCATCTCAGTCATCACCAGCACCGCCTCCTCCGTTCCGTCTTCGCGCTCCTCTGCATCACTCCGAGTTTGTCGGAAAACCATCTCAATGATGTCGATGAAGCGCTGAAGCACCCCCTCGACATTCGAGACATAGCCCGTTGAATGGGTTCCCGGCGACACTTCGAGGTCCAGCTCGGGAACTCTGACCGTACCGGACGAGCCGCGCACCACGCGCGCCCGGAGGTGTTCGGGCTTCGTGATGTGCAGGGTGTGGCAGAGGGCCCCCTTTTCCTCGGCAGGGATGAAGTCGGTTTGCCGGAATCCACATTTTTCGCAGGAGAGGGTAATTTGGGTATGCTCTCCAAAGTAAGGTATCTCGGCTGTCATCGCCAGCATTTTCAGTGAATCCTCATCACCGCAAATAGGGCAGGGCTGGCCGACCAAGTTCTCCATCCGGTCCACCTCAGGAAGTTTCAAACGGCTCATCTTCAAGGCCGGAAACTCCGCGGAAACCAGCCGGCAGAATCAGAATCCGCTGTTCACCAAGTTGTACCAGAGAGCCCCCTAGGTCGCCTTCGACAAAGGAGGTGATATGCTCTATCGCAGTCTCAAACTCAAAGCCACGGTCGAGCATGCTCTGCAATTCCAATATCACCAATTCTCCGTCCGCTGCCCAGTTGAGTATTTCCTCAAGCCCGGTCACGTCGTGCAGAACTGCCCGGCGAATGACGATGTCACCAGGTCCTCGTGGCACCGGTGCGTCTGGATAGAGGGCGCCGAGGTCGTGGTAGGATTGACCCGGCTCCAAACTTGGCAGGGGGCTATTGTCGATGCTCGGGACATCGAGCCACCGTGGACCCGCCTCGTCGTCGCCACTCATGCTCGTCAATTGTGCCTGCCACTCGACGACTGATGAACCATTTCCCCAACATCACTGATGTGGCGCTAATTTCACTTCGTCGGATTGATAAAGGGTCAGCCAGTCGAGTAATTCGTTCGGAGCGGTCTTCCTGCTCCGTGACAACCTTGAAAGGACGGCTGACCCGGGGGAAGTAGCATGGATGAACAGATGCAAGTGATGAAGACCGGAACCAGCACGTTGGGAATCTGCTTCAAGAATGGAGTAGTGGTTGGCGCAGACCATCGAGCGACCATGGGTCACTTCGTCGCCAACAAGAATGTCCAGAAGTTGTTCTCAATCGCAGACAACATCGCTCTCACCACCGCAGGACTGGTCGGTCACGCACAGGTTCTCTCTCGTGTGCTGTCGGCTGAGATAGCCCTCTACCAACTCCGCCGTGAAGACCTGATGAAGGTCGAGGCGGCAGCAACCCTGACCGCCAATATTCTCGGTGGCCGCCCCTACTGGGTGCAACTACTGATCGCTGGCGTTGATGAGGAGGGCGGACATGTCTACTCAATCGATTCTGCGGGTGGTTCAATCCCCGACTCCTATTGTGCGACCGGCTCCGGTTCGCCCTACATGTATGGTGTTCTCGAAGACCAATACAAGGATGACATGACCAAGGGTCAGGCACTCAAGGTCGCGGCAAAGGCTCTGCTCGCCTCCGCTCAGCGCGATTCGGCAAGCGGCAACGGCATGGATCTCTGCGTCATCACCTTGAAGGACGGATTCCAGATGCTCAGCGATGCAGAGACTGAGTCTGTCGTGAACTCGATTTGAACCCGAACCATACCACTTTTCCAACCCTTTCACATTCCCGGCGGCTCAGCTGCCGTTCAGCGCCAACCGCTTTTCGCGGTGGCTTCGCCGGGTATCAATCGAAAATGAGGTGTCTAAGTTGAGACTGTCCTACAAAGAAATCAAAGAAAAGATTGCCAAGATGGTGCCCAATGAAATCGACCATGAGGTCGACTTGGAGGCGGCGAGCATCGCCATCATCACAAAGTCACCGAGCCGATTCACCGGAGGTTTGGTTGCCGATATTGCCAAGGCTGTGAAACGCCGAGTCGTCATTCGCCCCCACCATTCAATCATGATGTCAGAATCAGATGCCCGCGATGTCATCAATGAATTAATTCCGAATGAGGCATTCATCCTGCACACATACTTCGATCCAGCGACTTCTGAGGTCATAATCGAATGCAAGGAACCCGGTGTCGGAGTTGGAAAGCGGGGGGCTCATCTGAAGGCGGTTCGAGATAAGATCGGTTGGCAGGTGAAGATTATCCGTGCCCCGAGGATGGAGAGCCGCACTGCGAATGATATTCGCCGCTTCAGATACGAAAAATCCGAGGAGAGGCGGAAACTGCTTCGCCGATTTGGAACTAACATCTACCGTCAGCAGAGGCCGGGGGAATCGTGGGTCCGACTCACTTCGCTCGGCTCCTACCGAGAGGTTGGCCGGGCAATGCATCTCGTGACGACAAATGAGAGTAGAGTCATCGTGGACTGTGGTGCGAAGCCAGGCCGTCAGAATGAGTGGATGCCCTATTTCGCAGCTCCGGAAATGTTGCCACCAGACAAGATTGATGCTGTCGTCATCACCCACTCTCACCTCGACCACATCGGTATGCTCCCGGTACTGTTCAAGTATGGATATCGCGGCCCTGTCTATTGCACACCTCCCACGCGCGACCTCATGGTACTGCTCCAGATGGACTTCATCAAAGTCGCTAAATCAGAGGGTAGAGAACCTCCTTACTCTCACGAAGACATTCAGGAGATGATGCTTCACGTCGTCGATGTCGAATGGGGCCAGACGACCGACATCGCCCCCGACATCAAGTTGACGATGTACAACGCCGGCCACATTCTCGGCTCTTCGTCCCTGCACATGCATGTCGGCGAGGGTCTGCACAACATCGTCTTCAGTGGTGACATCAAATACGAGAAATCGTGGTTGTTCGACGCCGCTCACGTTCGCTTCCCAAGGGTGGAGACTCTGGTCATGGAGTCGACATACGGCGGTGCAAATTCCTTCCAACCCTCACGCGTGGAGGCGACACAGGAATTGCAGGACATGGTCAAACGGGTCCTCGCAAAGGGAGGCAAGATTTTCTGTCCTGTCTTCGCGGTCGGCAGAAGTCAGGAACTGATGATTGCAATCGACAGGCTGTTTCGCTCTGGAGAATGCGAACCTGTGACTGTCTGGCTCGACGGAATGATTCAGGAGGCTACCGCCATCCATTCGATCCACCCAGATTTCCTCAACACCGAATTGAAGCAGGCAGTGCTGAAGGATGACGGAAGCAATCCGTTCGCCTCCCCTTGGTTCCGAAAGGTCGAGAGTCGTGAGCAGCGGGAGTCAATCATTCACGATCCCGGTTCCTGCATAGTTCTAGCAACCAGCGGAATGATGACCGGAGGGCCAGTCGTCGAATACTTCCGCCACTGGGCTCCAGATCCGAGCAACACGCTCTGCTTCGTCGGTTACCAAGCAGAAGGGACCCTCGGCCGCAGACTCCGCGACGGATTCTCCGATGTCCCGATCAGCGACGGTGGCAGAGGCACTGACATGGTGAAGGTCGCTTGTGACATGATAATCATCGACGGATTCTCAGGCCACTCTGACAGAAAACAGTTGATGGATTACGTCGGCCAGATGAACCCCAAGCCCAGACTGGTCATCTGCCACCACGGCGACTCGAAGATATGCAACGAATTCAGCAAGGCGATACGAGACACCTACCGAATCCGCTCAACAGCGCCCTCAAACCTCGAAACTCTGCGGCTCAAGTGAGCCTTAGTCACACCCTCTCAGGGCGAATAGTCAAGCTGCACCTTGTCAATCTGCTTTCCAAGCACATAGAGCACCAGCGCCGAAACAAAGGAGAGCACACCGACGAAAGTCACGGCAAACGCTGCCATGGCAACCCCGAGGCTGACAGTGTCGACCGGTCCTCCGACGTCCATCACCGCGCCCGCCATCTTGTATCCGAGCACAAAGAAAACCAAACCTGGTATGCCGAACAGAATCAACGGATGCTTCGATTCCAGCATCCAGTAGAATAGCTGCGCGAAGCGAGACGCTGAGGTAAGCGATTCCAATCTCTTTCCGACCGGTTGCCGGTCCAACTCGATAATCCGAACGCGCAGGTCACGGGAGAGGTCTGCAGGCCGGTTGTCATTGGAGGCGGATGCGAGGGCGGCAAGCCCCTCATTCGAGAAGCAGCAGACCGAAATTGCAGCCATGTCATAGGTGTAGGAGGCAATCGTGATCGCAAGCTTGTCCGCGGGGACATCGTCAGTCCGCTGGTTATGCGAGCGGTGCTTGAAAGCGATGTAGATGTCGTGGCCACTGCGAGCAAGCGAGATGTGCATCGGCAGGTCACTCAATTTCCAGTGGTTGTCCAAGCCGATGGCGACGGTAGCGCCAGCATCGGGCAGGTCCAATCCGATTAGGGTCTTCGCAAGTTCAGGGGCGTGCGCTTCGCCATCATGCACGACAAAGGTGCCACCAGCCTCCTCCACCAACTTTCGGGCTTCCTCATCCTCGCCGAGGGAAATGACGAGCACCTGGTCAGAGAAGTCCAGGCCGCGGCTCACGGCAGAGCCGAGACGGAGTGATTGGTCGCGAGCGACATAGACTAACCTCATCTCTACCGGCTGTCGCTGCTAAGGGAAGGGGGTTCAATGATTCGGTCCTAGCAGGGCCCGAACAAACACATTCAGGGGAGAGGTGTTGGCAGGAGTTGAAGGACTGAGTCGGCGGCAAGGACGCCATGCGAGGGGGCCGTAGGGTGGCGGTCGTCATACCGGCGCGCGACGAAGAGGCGTTCATCGAGGAGACAATCGCCTCGATTCCAGATTGGGTTGACCTGATTGTCGTGGTCGACGACGGTTCGACAGACGCCACAGCCGAACTTGCCCTTGCCCAACTCAACTCATCTGGTAGAGATGAGAAGAGTGGATTAGTGACCAATTCAGAAGGCATCGGGGTCGGCGGGGCGATTTCCGTAGGCTATCACGAAGTGATTCGGCTCATCGATGAGGGTGATGTTCCGAATGGTGAATGGGCCGCGGTGGTTATGGCGGGCGATGGCCAGATGGATCCGGCTGACATCGATGGGCTACTCAAGAAACTGGATCCCGCCCCCTTTGTCAAGGGTGACAGGTGGCTTCACGAGGAGGGACTCGGAAACATGCCGAAGAGGAGAAGGCTCGGTTCCCGACTTCTCTCCAAGTTGACCAGCCTAGCGAGCGGCCGAGAGGTCAGTGACCCCCAGTGCGGCTACACAGCAGTCGACATCGCCACACTTCGACAGTGGAAATGGGTCTCTGAATGGCAGGGCTATGGCTATCCAAACTGGTGGATGTTGAATATCGGTGCCGACTCGATTCCCTTTGAATCAGTACCTATTCGTTCGGTCTATAGAAATGAGACATCGGGAATTAGACTGAATAGGTTCCTGCCGAGAATCTCAATCCTACTGTTCGCCGGACTTTGGCGCAGAGGCTGGTCCTGGTATGTCACAGGCAGCGAAGACTCGGCGGGTAGAAGGTCGGACCCACAAACGAGAATCACTCTCTCGACCTGCTGGTTCGGTGCCTTGGCAGCCCTCATCGCCTCGCCGATGATTGCCACTCAATCAGCTGCAGCGACCATGGCGGCCATCGCCCTAGCCGCCGCCGGTCTCGCAACAGCCAAGATCATTGACAGACGAGAAGTCCAAAGACGGCTCGACGAGGTTTGGCAGTAAACGATAATCTCGATTACAATCGATGGGAGATGGGCCCGCCCGGATTCGAACCGGGGTCAGAAGCTCCCAAAGCTCCGAGCATAGCCAAACTAACCCACGGGCCCTAAACCGGCTCGACCCGCAACCCCTCCATGAAGGTGTTCATTCAAGGTAGAGCCATTCACCCTCGCCTGAACGGATTAGCACGCCTTGGGATTCGGCCATGGAGATGAGTTCCTCCGCACTCGGCTGCTCGATTCCCTCCTTCTCCAAAGCCTTCTGTAACCGGGATAGGGCTATCAGGTTCCGTTCGTCGCGCGCACCCTCCAACAGTGAGCGTAGTTTGATGCTGCTTACCTCATCCTCCTTGCCGGAGTCATACACCGGCATCCTGTCGATTCGCTTGCCCAGTTCCTTCCTCAGTTCGGAAGGAACGTTTGCGAGCGCCACCTGCCTCTGCAGGTCGTCATCATCGGTGGCCCGGTCAATCAGCTTGTGAGCAGCAGCCGAACCACAGGCCGGACAACTGCCCGACGCCTTGGCTGACAAACCCCCGAAGCAGCGTTCGCAGTCTGCGCAGCGAAAGATGAGATATTGCCCTTCGTCGGACATCGCCCACCCTCATAGATCGAACTGGACATCATCGCCGCTGCGCCGGGATTGAGCTGGTGAGGAAGTTCCCGAACCTCTTGAGAAGCCCGTGTCAGCACTTCTTGTGAAGCCGCCCCGAACCCTGCCCACTTCTCCGGATTGAATGTTGAGACTGTCTGGGATGATGAGCGCGGCGAGCGCACAACCGTGGTGGCCTTTTGCAGCAGTGACTTCGTCCACCGCCATATCGTGACGGACGACCTCCAAGTCTCGGCTCGACATTATTCGCTTCAACTCACGCTTCAGCATCAATTCAGTCTCCTCGAAAGGCAGGTCTGTTGACAGGGTCGCGACGATTGCGCACTCATCACCCTCAGGGGTCACGCACTCCGCCCACGCCACACCTGCCGAGGCCGTTCCGCCATCCTCTGCGTGGGCCTGAGCGACATGGCACTCCACGAGAGAGCCCATGGCGAGGTCTGCGGGAAGTGAGGGTGAGAATCCCATGGGCAACATCGCCCCCTCCATCCGTATGAGACGGGAATCGCCTAGTCCGAGTTCTACGAGGCATTGGTCGAATGCATCTTCAGTAGACTCACCCCACGAGGCCACCGCCGTCATCAACCAGCCAGTGCAGGAGCCGGACGAAGCCCCGCCCGACTTTCTACGACCTGAGTCGACGGAGAAGTCCATGATGCCCTCAAGATGGGCGGGGTTCATCAAGGGGTCGGCGGCATCGCCCATCGATGGAGAGCCGCCGAGTGATTCCCGCGGCGCTCATCTTCACTGCTGCCATCCTCCTCATCATCCGATTGACCAGCAACGCAGGGGGCATCTCCCAGGAGGCGTTTGCAATCGTCATCCTGTTCTGCATCGGTGCGTTCACAGCCCTTCTAGTCACCCAGCAGGAGCCTAAGTCAAAGGAACGCAGCAGCGCAATGGATGGCTCAGGAGCAGAAAGCGCCCCCGAAACTGGCAGCAAGGCCGCCGGGATGCAGGCCGAGTCAGAACTTCCCGACCCACTTGACGAAGGATTCGACGCGCCGCTCTCATGAGCGCCGCAAGCGAATCTATGTGATTACGGAGTGACTCGTCGCGAATCCCTCGGAAACGGAATCACTTCGCGGATATGGTCGGCTCCGGCCAACCAGGAACAGACTCGGTCAACACCCAAGCCGAAGCCGCCGTGGGGCACGCCGCCGTAGCGTCGCACATCGATGTAGAACTCGTACGGCTCGCGTGGAGTCCCCTCCTCGTCGATACGCTCGAGAATCTCCTTCTCCGACCAAGTCCTCTCGCCCCCGCCGATGATTTCTCCATATCCCTCTGGAGCCAGAAGGTCGTGACAGAGCACATACTTGGGGTCGTCAGGGTCGGGTCGGTGGTAGAATGGCTTGGCGATTCTGGGGTAGTGGGTGAGGAAGTGCGGCACATCGAAGTCGGCCGTCAGCACCTTCTCCTTCGTGTAGTCCAAATCCTGCCCCCACTCGATGTCGACACCCATTCCCTGTAGCGTTTCAACCGCCTCGTCGTAGCGCATTCTCGGGTATGGGCTATCGGCGTAGCGGGCAACCAAGTCTAGGTCTCGGCCAAGGTCCTCAAGTTCCTCAGACCTCTCATCCAAGATGGTCCGTGCAATGTTACGGACAAGGGCTTCACCGTGCTCCATGACATCGGAGTTTCCAGCCCAGGCGATCTCCATCTCAGCGTGCCAAAACTCGGTCAGGTGTCGGCGGGTTCGGCTCTTTTCGGCGCGGAATGAGGGTGCCATCGTGTAAAGCCGCTCGAGGGCGGGCATGGCCGCCTCCGCGTACAACTGCCAAGATTGAGTCAGGTAGGCCGTTCTGCCGAAGTATGGCACTTCAAACAGTGTCGAGCCTCCCTCGACTGCCCCAGCGACGAAGTTGGGTGCCTGGTATTCGATGAAGTCCCGTTCTCTGAAGTAGGAGTGGATTGCGCCAAAGACACTCGAGCGAATCTTGAGCATGTTCGTCATTCGGCCGGTGCGTAGGTAGAGGTGGCGGTTGTCGAGCAGGAACTCGGTTTCGCCTCCGTCAGCGTTCTCCATCGCAGACTCGGTTATGGGAAAGGGGTTCTCTGGATTGACCGGTCCAATGATATCCCCGGCGCTGACCACGATTTCGTGGCCACCGGGCGCACGCTCATCGATGTTCACTTCGCCATTCAGAATCACACTCGATTCGATGAGAGCGCCGCGCAGCGCTTCAAACGACTCGTCTCCGACAGAATCCCGCTTGATGACGCACTGGATGTAGCCGGTGGAATCTCTGAGAACAATGAACCAAATCTTGTTGGAGCCACGGGCCCGATGAACCCACCCCTTGAGCTCGACGGATTGACCGTCATGGCCACCCGCCTGCACATCTCCGATGAACAGTTCCTTGACCAAATTTCTCACCTTCGGCCTACCCGATTGGCGGCGCCCATTTGAACCGGACGCAGAATACGGTTGAATACATTGATGGCTGAAACGGTGTCCGCAAGAACGGGGAGTTTCGTTGTCCGATGTTCCGAGCGCCGTTTCACGCCGCCTTGCAGTGTATGCCGTCGGCGGAAACGCGCTGTCAGATCCCGCTGCCGCAGGCAGTGATGCTAGCGCCACAGCCGAGCGGGCGATGGAAGCGGTACTCGAAGACGTGGTCGACCTCTTGGAAGCGGGCTACCGAGTCGTACTGACACATGGAAACGGCCCCCAAGTCGGGGAGATGCTGCTCATGGAGGAGGCACTCTTTGACCGACGAGAGGGTGGCCCGGAGCCAGCCGGCCTCGACCATTGGGTTGCTGCGACTCAGGGGACTCTAGGCCATGAAATCGCCACACGGCTCGACAGTGTGCTGACTAGAAGGGGGCGTCACGAACAGGTGGCGACCATCCTCACACGAGTGGAGGTTGACCGAAATGACCCGGCATTCGCCCAGCCATCAAAACCGATAGGGCCGCTCATCGATGATTTGGGTGCGGTTCCAGAATCCTGGCATGTCGGCGTGACGGCAGCGGGCCCCCGTCGAGTCGTCCCCTCTCCCCTCCCGCAATCGATCTTGGATGCAGACGCAATCAACGCCCTGCTGAAAGCGGGTGCGGTGGTGCTCTGTGCTGGGGGCGGGGGTATCCCCGTGGCATCGGGCAAGTCGGGATTCGATGGTGTTGAAGCGGTCATTGACAAAGACCGCGTTTCGTCTCTCATCGCACAGTCTATAGGTGCGAATCTGCTCCTCATCAGTACGGCAATTGACGCAATCCGCCTCGATTTCGGAAAGCCATCAGAACGGAAAATCCGTAACTTGAGTGTTTCAGACGCCACCTCTCATCTCGACGAGGGGCAATTCCCAGCCGGAAGCATGGGCCCCAAGGTCGAGGCGATGTTGGCTGCAAAGCAGAACGATTCGGAAATGGTGGTAGTTCTCTGTCAACCCGGCCAAGCGCTCTCGGCAATCCGTGGCGAAGCTGGGACTACAATCACAAACTGAAGGAAACTGATAGGTCCTCTCACATCGATTGGTCTAACACACTTGGCTGCGGAGATACCTGTCTAGGACTTCAGCTTCGGGTACCCCGCCTCCGCCAATCCCTGGAACCATCCAGAGTTGACTCATCGCAGCGATGGCCCTTGGGCTGAACTTGTCAAACAGTGGCTTGAACCCTGTTTCGACATCTTTGATCGCTAGTCCACATTTCACCAATCGAGATGCTGAATTCGCAGCAAGAAGAAGAAAGCCCGTGGTTAGAGGTATTCTATGAAGAGCGTCTTCGATGGCGCGTTTCCTGATGTCGCGTAGAACTTTCTCCGCTTGCTGCGTGTCGGTGGCTCTTTTGGTCAAGTCGCGTACGAATTCGAACAGCCAGCCGAAGTGCAGGTCTGCGTGTGCTTCTGCAGCAGCGGAGAGTGCTTCTCTCGCAGGGTCAATTTCAAGGGGTCGAAGCCCGTCTTCCTTCGCCCTCTCAATCGCTGACATCAGGATGACCACATCCTTTGACCCAATTGCTGAGAGAAGAGAGGCGCGGGCATTCTTCTTTCTCTGTACTTCTTCAGCGCGTTTCTTCAGTTCCAGTTGGTGCCGCAATGTTTCTCTGCGATTGATTTCATCAACAACCACTGTTATGGTTGATGGCACAGCATGCGGTGGCCACCCGCAGTCAACCAACTTGACGAATGAAACACATGCATCGCCTAACGGCTTGTCGTCATTCATACGGACGCAGACTCTCTCCTCGGGCATTCTCGTACCCGTCCATCCAATCCTGATTGAGAGGTGTGGATCGTTACAATGAATCCAACTGCGCAGACTCCGAGGCACATCGAGGATAACATAGGCTGCGCCTCGACGAGTGATTATTCGGCCTCCGCCTTGATGCTTGAAGTGCTTTGATTGGGCAGCAATCTTCTCCAAGTATTCGACGGCCCGCAGGTTGCCATCATCAAGCATAGACCGCAACCTTTCTGGGACGAGTTGTGATACCATCTAACCGACTATTCTACTGTCGGTATTTGAAAGAGGTATTTCGAGGCGGGCCATACGGGGTTCGAACCCGCGGCCTACGGATTAAGAGTCCGTCGCTCTACCTGACTAAGCTAATGGCCCATCCCGGCGGGAACGCCCCCCCTATTTGACCGCGACGCTGAGCGCCCTCTAATCGAGCCTGCCGCCGGACTTGATTCGAGTCTCGACGCCGGACTCGCTGCCAATCACAATCGCATCTGCCATGTGAGTGAAAAGGCCGACCTCGACCACCCCTGCGACGCCTCGGATTTGGCTTTCCAGACCGACCGGATCAGAGATGGTGGGCCCGTAGTGGCAATCGATGATGAAATTCCCATTGTCAGTCACGAACGGCGCCTCACCGCCGCGCCGAACCACCTCCCCTGGACAGAGTGACCCAAGATGGCGAGTCGTGACCTCCCAGCCGAACGCCAAAACTTCGACTGGAAGTGGGAATGCGCCAAGGGTCTGCACATCCTTTCTCGGGTCTGTGACCACCACCATCGCCTCCGATATCTGAGCCACTATCTTCTCTCTTGTGAGGGCCCCCCCGCCCCCTTTTATCAGGTGGAATCCAGGGTCGAATTCATCCGCTCCATCGATGGTGACAGCGAGTGTGGTGACCTCATTCCAGTCGAGTAGAGGGATGCCAAGTTCGGTGGCGAGTTCTGCCGTTTCCACGCTTGTCGGAACTCCGCGGATGGTGAGCCCCTCCTCATCCATTCGACGGCCGAGTTCGATGACGGTGTAGCGGACTGTGGAGCCTGTACCGAGGCCGACGTCCATTCCGTCGATAACGAAGTCGCAGGCGGCGATTCCGGCCGCCTGCTTGGCGCGTGCCACCTCGTCCATGGGGCGGCCTCAGCGAGCGCATCGCATATCCTTTGTCACCTAACGACGACGACTTCGTCGTCAAACTCACCGCGACGAACAGTTCACAAGCCGGGCGTAGTCTATGACTACGGATGGAGCGTAGTCTAGGTCGCAATTTCATCGCGGCGTTACTAGTGGGCTTGTTCATTTCATCGGTCACCGTGGCATTTTTCGCAAGTCCCCCGGAACTCACCTCAGAAGAGGTTGCGAGTTTCACGCAACTCAATCAGCAGACCACCATTTCTGTGACGACTCATCCTGATGGTACATCGAATGCCCTCCAACTCGAAGTGCCAATAAACGAAGCCGTCACCGACCTCGGACTCTCACTGGAGCCTCATATTCTGCCCCGCTCAGAATCGATTTCATGGTCACTTACGAATCACTGGAACATGAGTGGGACATCGAGTGACACGGTTGACTACAACACGAGTGGCGGGTTGCGTGTCCTGCCAAGACAAATTCTTTGGGATTTTGAGGCTTCCAACCACGGTTGGACCTTCGGTACGGGTTGGTATTGGGGGTATGATTCGTGTCTTGGCCAGTCCGGTGGGGTCCATGGCGGGACCAAGGCGATTTACACCTACAACTGCAACTATCCGAACAACATTCCCTCTTCGGGTTATTTCGCCACCTCTCCGGTAATCAACTGTGGCGGCTGCTCTGGCACTTGGCAGCTGAAGTATTGGAAGCGACTCGCCATCGAGTCATACTACTACGACGACGCCCAGGTTCATGTCAAGAACACCCAAGGGAACTGGGTGACGGTTTGGGATTGGAACAGTTATTCCGTCAACCCGAGTAGTTGGACTCAAATGTCGCACGACATCTCCAGTTATGCCAACAACAATCCGAACCTGCAAGTTCGATTCAAGTTAGGTCGAACCGATGGTTCCGTCACATACACCGGATGGAATGTCGATGATGTGGAGTTAAAGCCGGTCGGTGGTTCTCTCGGCAGTGGGGCGAATTGGACTTCTGCCAAGTTCGGGCCGAGCGCGGTTGGTCCCTATCAGTCGCTTTCAGGTCCATACGGCTTGATGAGCATCGATGCGACGGTGCCGTCAGGCTCCAGTCTGAAATGGACCGTCTTGGATGGCACCAGCAACAATCCAATCGCTGGCTTCACCGACCGAAACGAGTTCTCTGTGGACTTGGGTGCGATTGACTATGAAAAACACCCTACCCTGAGGCTGAAGTTGATCTTCCACCAACCCGGCGGAAGCGCCACGCCAATCGTCCACAGCGTCCACGTGCAAGGGAGGTATGAACAGACCTTCACCCGCGACCCCGGTTGGACCGGCACGCTGAGTTGGGACGGTGACTCCTTCCCCGGCTCTGGTGAGATTCTCTCGCAGGTGTTCACCAGCCATCGACCCATTTCACGCATCAAGATATCCTTGAATTTCGCCGGCTCAGGACAATTGTCCGCCTCAGCCGACGGAGGTACTTTCTTCGGCGTCGCAACGAGTGGGACCCACACCCTCTCGACATATGCTCATTCGATTCAGTTCAAGTGGGTTTCAAGTTCGGGTAGCACCGACCTACGAGCCGTTCGATTTGACTTGGACAGTGGAGGTCTCCCTCTGGATGCCCGGATAGATGCGGGCCTCGACGGTCAGCGAGAGTGGGAGTTATCGCACTCGAACATCGGGACATGGGGATGGCAGGACAGACTCTCCACGAGTGGCTTGTCACACGATTTCAACTGGAATTCCCCCACCACCAAGCAAGTTGGAATGTGGTTGCCGATTTCTGGTCTTGAGGCGATGAGATTTGCTGTGACCCCCTCATCAGCTGGAATCGAGAATCTGTCAGTGGCACTCTCAGTTGGTGGGGTCGAGGTGTTCAGCGAGTCGTTGGGAACATTTGGCACATCCACTACGGTTCAATTGAATTCGTCATCTCTAGCCTACCTGAACAGTGAACTCGCAAGTATGCCTTCGATTTGGCCACCCCCGGGAAGGCAGGTCGGCGCAGACCATGCACTAGTGGTGTGGATGCTGTCGGCAGACTACGGCGGAGTCAACCTCGGTGGTATATCCGCGGTCTCACACCCAGTTGCCACTCTGAACTATCAAGCGCATGATGAGATGGTATGGGCGGTAAACGACTTGATCCCAGGCAGCACTACCTCCCTTGGTCTGAAGTTGGTTCCTCTGACGATTCAGATGTCACTGCCCGGGTCTCTCAAGGCGACCATCACGAACCTCAACTCCACCAACGAAGTCAGTACCGACTCACTCATTATCCAAAACGGTACCAACACTCTCGCTGCCTCTCGACAATGGCTCCAAGTCATCTCCACACACACCGCCCCACTGGGAACCGTCGCTGCGGTTCAACTCGATTTGGTTGGCGCTCGGCACCAGATACACACTCTATGTCGCCAAGATGGCACCTTGCTCCCAGTCCCGGGCTCCGAAGATTTCGATATGCTCCAATGGGATGGGGCATCTGCCTGTTCAATCGATGTCAACGGCACTTTAGTCAGCAACTCACTTCGCTTCCGACTGAATGCGTCATGGGACGATGAAGACTCTCTCACTCTCAAGGTAAGGGTGGTTCTCATCGATGGTAGGCGCAGCGTGCCACGCTTGCAGAGTTTCGGTGTCGGCAGCAGACTTGCGATTGAGAATGATGTTGAAATCACCGGTTGGGGGATGTTCAATGACCTTGGCAACCCGATTCCGGCTGAGCGTTCCTATCTCAAGTCGGACTCACCTATTCGAATCGACATCAATCTCGGTTTCATCGGGTTGGATCCTTCGCTCGCCCCGCGTGCTGGAGACGTAGCGGTTCGGGTGTTTCAGAACAACAAGTCCGTTGCAAATTCAACCGCATTGGTCAACGGTTCGATTTCACTGAACTTGAGGACACCGATGGGCACTCAGGACGCTGAGTACAGAGTGGATGTATATCCACTGCATGGCCAGGATAACCTCTCTTCAATCCCGCTGAATCGGACCTTCAAGATCGATTCACTAGCGCCGATGGTAATCGACCAGAACATCAGGCGCTACGACCATCTTGAACCCTCTCTGACCCAACAGATCAGGATAGAGGTCTACGATCGGCCGATTCTGCCAGAAACATTGAGTCTGATGCTCTGGCGAAGTTGGCTCGACGACCTCGACTTCAATGGCAAGCCCAACGCCTCAGAGTTCCATGCCTTCCCACTGGCTGCTCCATCGAACATCACCCAGGCGCAAGGAAACTACACCTTCACTCTCGACGATACCGATGGTAGACTGAGTGGAGGTATCGTCGCAGGCTATGTCGCCGGCTCTGACGCTGCTGGCAACGCCATCACAAGAGGTGGCGGACCCGGGATTGACCTTCAGTTGTTCACTTACCAGTTAGCGGTGGACCTACCAACCTCGATACTAGGAGAGGGTGGCTTTTCCGACGGAGTGCACAGTTGGCTACATCCAGCGACCGCATATGAAATCAGCATCCCATTCAACGAACCGAACGGCATATCCGACCTCGCCGAAGTGCGCTTCCAGTTGGCGAGCAACTCTGTCATGGACCCCCTTGGGGTCATTTGGAATGCCACGACTAATCGGTGTAACGCGACAAGCAGTAATTTGCTCGTCGAGAGTTGCAACATCCGCTCTCGCTCTGGGGAGTTGACGCCGTTCTCGTCCGACTTGGAGTTGCGCATGGAGTTCACCCTTGATTGGTCGGTCCCACTGGAGGGTGAGTTGCGGCGCGCTCCCGCGTTGGCAATCGTCGACCGTGCTGAGCGTGAGGTCTGGCTCGAATTACCACAGCTTCGATGGCGTTTCTCACCAAACCTTGAGATCGTCGCAGACGAGGTGCTACTTGAGGTCGATTCGGGTACCTTCGACGGACAAAACGCCTGGGTTCCGCCAAACGCCGGAATGAACATCAGTGGGCGGGTCGCCTTCCTAGAGACAGGTGAATCCCCCACCTTGCAGTTTGACGTCTCAATCCTACTCAATGGGGAGCGGCGAATCGCTGAAACCTACGACGGCTACTTCCTTGCTCACATCAACGCTCCAGAGGAGTCTCGCAGCCACGCCATGTCCTTCGAGTTGACAGGTCTACCTCCTGAGGCGAACGACGCGACAGACCCGACAGCAACCCTGTTCTGGATTGTCGTAGATGGAAATGCTCCCCGACCAGTTGGGGTTGAAGAGCCCCGCGAGGGCTCCGTGATACTCATCTACCAACTTTCAGAGTTGACGATAGAACTCGTTCTCTCGGAGCAGGAACAATTAGCCAATGGCTCTCTCATGTTGAGGTACAAGGTTGTGCGCGCCTCTCAGCCAAATGCGGCGGCCCTCATCGAAGGTGAAGTCCCATTGAGTCTGCACGGTAGCCCAGTTGGTCAATCCATCCAAGTGTCTGCCCTTCTCGACATTGCCAGCAGACTACCCGAAGACGCCTTCAAAGAGCGCCTCCAACTCGCTATTTGGGTGGCTGGTTCGGACATGGCGGGCAACGGTATGCTCAGCAACCATCCGTTCAACAGCCCGCAGACTCCCTTCGCTTCATGGGACATTGAGCAATTGACATCTGAAATCACCATCACCAAGGTGACCTACTCAAGAACCGGCGAAGTCAGCGTCGGTCAGACGACAATGGTCACCATCGAGTTGAGGAACACCGGCCATGCAGCCGGCACAGCCTCCCTCCTTGTCTATGAGATTGGAGCGGATGGCGAAAATCGTTCACTTACACCCGTCCCAATATCGGTGGTTGTGAAACTCGGCGAGAGAACAACCTACGACATCGATTGGATTCCAGAGGACGCAGGCGACCGGTGGGTCGTGGTTTCAAGTCAAGCAGGCGCGGTTGAAGGTGATCGGGTCAAAGTGATCGACTCAACACGAGACAACCCACTCGGATCGATGTTTGAGGATGTGCCAATGTCTTGGATAGTCATCTTGGCTGTCTTGGTACTGGTTTTGACCGCAGTTGTCTCGGTCGCCCTGCGCACTGGCGGCTCGTCAGAGTCCTCTCTTGACGGAACCGACGATTGGGAAGATGATGGCGGTTGGACTCAGGAAGAGGACGAACCTGAGCCATATGGTCAATCCTCAGTGGTCGCGGCACAGCACTACGACCAACAGGCTCTGCCACAGCAAGGCTACGCCCAGCCCCAGGGCTATCCGCAGCAGCCAGATCAGCAGCAGGCGCCATATTCACAGCAGGCGATGGACCAAACGCAGTACCAACAGTACTACCAACAGCAAGGTCAACAACCGCCTCAATAGCGCGTTGGAAACTTTCCTTGAACCATCGTAAGACCGGTCCATTTGGATGTGGTTTCGGAATTTTTCTCGTGCGGCGCATTCTTAGCGTAGGAGCCGGCCCTTCACCCTGCGAGGGAGCAGGAGGGCTGCTGACAGTGTACGACACTGAGGAAAGTCCCCTCTCCGCATTGCAGGTGGCCCGTCACAAGACGGGAGTCCGGGAGGGCTGGCCCTGCTTCAGAAACGAACCGGCGCGGTCGTGTACAGTGAACCCGAGAGGGCGAGGTTGTCCGCTGCTGGCTGAGACGAGCAACCACACCGGTGCAAGTCCAAACAGTTCCGTCGACCCGGCAAGGCGAGGAACGGGTAGGACGCAGAGTTGAATGCAGCTAACCGAAAGGCGAACAGAAAGGGGCTTACTCCCTGCTCCCTCGCACCTCAACCAAAGAGGTCGCCGATGCTTGGAATGTCTTCGTAGCCGGCGCTGTTCTCAGGCTGCTC
>Ga0208879_1001406_pt1 | contig 22724 bp, 16 predicted proteins | sample Knorr_S15_td_Bot_FD_185605 | JGI IMG/M metagenome (GOLD analysis project Ga0208879, IMG submission 185605) | Marine microbial communities from Southern Atlantic Ocean transect - Knorr_S15_td_Bottom_ad_5009_LV_A (SPAdes) (version 2) | ecosystem: Environmental > Aquatic > Marine > Oceanic | place...
GTACCAGGCACTGCGTTGACTGCCGGAAATTCGGCTATGAAGTTAGAGCAATTAAGCAAAAAAATGATTGACCAAGGTTTAGTTCAACGGGATTTGGTACTAACGGCGACCGCCATCTCAAAAAATCGAAATTCGTTGCCTTCGGATCTATATTTCTATTTCGCGGCGGATCAAGACCACGAGCAACCTCGGTTTGGGAATCGCGGTATTGACATGCAACGTCATCCCGAGCAGTTGCTCAAAATTGTGCTTGGCTCGAGCTCCATTTACCCAGTGTTTCCAGCACACGAGTTGATCGACGTACCGAACCCAGGTGACCGCATTGAGTTAGTTGATGGAGGGTTCGCTCATAACGCCCCGCTCGAAGCGGCCGTGTTGTGGGGCGCGACACATGTTGTGTTGATTGACGCAGCACCGATTCAGTTGCGAGATGGCACGAATCTAGCAGATGGCATGTTACGTGGCTTTGGTCATCTGTTCCAACAGTCGCAACTTTCTGACAAACGCAGTAAAGACGCGGTGATGGTTTTTACTTTGGAATCTCGTTTTCAGCCGAAATTGTGCGTGCTGGATTTTGCCAATGTGTTGGTCAAACAGGGAATCTATCATGGTCGGCAGGATGTGATAGGGGCACTGCGGCATCAGGATAACTTCCCGCCGGATCAGTTGCTCCCGCCGTTTATCGTGACCTACGGGCAACCACGATTTGAAGAGATCGTTGCTGCGGTTAAGCCGGCTTTGTTAGGCCCCTGATGGATCTATTTGCGTTCGATCATCATGACAGACGTGTCGTCATGCCGTCCGGCCCCGGCGGTGATTTCTGTGGACTTGAAGAATAAGTGATCCATTGCTTCGTCCAACGACATGCTGATGGATTCCTTGAGTGCAGCGATAATTCCGGCAATGCCAAACTGATCTGCCAAGGCATCACCCTCTGGCGGAAATGCTTCATCGAGTCCGTCGGTATAAAGGAGCACTCGACTGTGGGGCGGAATGGGTGCCGATAGACATTCGTAACTCCAGCCTTGCATGACAGCTAAAGGCAATCCGATTTGGTCTTCATTACCGAGGATGGTGATCTCATTGGTTTCCATGTTTTGCAATAGGGGAAGCGGGTGTCCGGCACAGGTCCATTGCAATTGATGTGTTGAAGTATCGAGGATGGAATAGAGAAGTGTTATGAATCCGCCTTCGTCTTGAACAATGTCGCTACGGCAGAGCCGCTCGTTCACGGCGCTGACAAACTCAGCCGTATCTACATAACGGTTTTCGCGAATCATGCGAATTAGTGTGTGCATGGTCATGATGGACATGCAAGCCTTGACGCCGTGTCCAGATGCGTCGCCCACGAGCATTACAAGTTGGTCGTCATTGAGAGCAAAGGAGTCGTAGTAATCCCCGCCGGCCATGACGACCATGTTGCGACCATCGACGCGGATTTCCGAAGGTTCGTAACGTCCGACCACGCTGTAGTCACGTAGTTTGGGAAGATCCTTGGGGACGACTGATTCCTGTAGCTTTCGCACCGAATTCACTTCTTGGCTTAGTCGTTCTGCAACAACTTGATCTCGTAACGCTCGGACATTCTTTTCGGCTGCCTCAAGAATGGAGACTAACAACATAATGAAGTTCTCGTCGTCGTCACGGATGATGTGCGAGTGCAGTCCATTGGAGATGAATCCAATGAGCCGAGTAAATTCGTGGTTGCGAATGACACCCACGATTGGAGTCGAGGGCAGTGCTTCTTGGGTCGCCTTAAAAACAGCAGTGGCTTCGTCGGGATTCGGAAAGTCAAGGGACAATAGAACGGCGCCCCAGTCGGCCTTGTCTAGTGTGTCAATATATACGGCAGCATGACGACAAATCACGGCTTCGTGCGCGTCGACGTTGAGCATCAATTCAATGGTCTCAATTTCCGACGAGGGTTCCCAACCAACTAGAATTTTCATTTAATCTCTGCTCATAATTGTTGTACGGCGCGAACTCGTTAATTCTACGAGCTTCCCTGCAGTTTACCAGTAACGGAGTTATTTGCTCAATGATGGTTGCGTAGATTTGTTCTTACAACGTTGCTCTCAAAGGCATAGAAAAAGGGAAGTATTCCGGAGAATACTTCCCTCTCTGTTTTGTTGAGTAGACAACGAAAAAACGTTACCCACTCAAAGCTAATGCAAAATCAGCTTATTTCTTCTTAGCTTTGACCTTCGCAAAAGATGTCGCGAAAGTTTTATCGTTGAAGACAGTTGCTACCTTGTCTTCAATCTTAGAAAGTTTGCCTTGGCATCCGCCACAGCATACAGCAACTTTGACGCCTGCAACATCGCAGGTTTTGTCTGGGTTAACTGGTTTGCCAGCCTTAATTGGGCAAGCTGTTTGCGTGAACTGTCCAGTTTGGACAAGTTGGTGGTTTGCTTTAGCAGCAAATTGGTCTGTGCTCTTGGCGAATCCAGTCGGGCATGTGTCACAGCAGAAAAATACTTGTCCACCTTTGTAATCAACGGTTTTGTCGGCAAGGACTTTTTTACCGCTGACTGGACACTTGACTCCGTCAAGCTTGGGGCCGGCATTTACATTGACGGCAACGACTGTGATTAACACAGCACAAAACATAGCTAGAAAACGTTTCATAATGAAACTCCTTTGAAAAATATTGAGGTGCGACCTCAAACTACACATGTGTATGTTAGACGTCTTCCCAATTTGCATCGGAACGTTAGTCTAACCATTTACGTCAAACCACCGAGGTTTGTTCGTATAAGTTCGGATCAATACTATTGGATTTATCCGCAATAGGATTGAAGCATCCATTGTGGCACACAAAAATTGCCGTGTCGAGTTTTTGCGAGCCAATATCGGGCTTCAACTGGTGATTTCTGTCAAATTACGACTGTTTTGCATCTGCTTAACCCTCTAATGGTGGGGGAACAGAGGTTTGTAAGCGATTTACAACAATATAATCGTTCCGTGGCATTAAATTTTTATTGGCAGCAGTTGATTTTCATTAGTGGCAGAATTCGTTGACTATGTGATATAAATAGGTCAAGAAAATCGATTGTCGTTTTATTGGGAAATTACTCGGATGATACTATCGAAGGAATATTCTATGAGGACCGCGAACAAGTTACTTGGTTTGATAATCCTTAGCTTTGCGATTTGCACAAGTTCGTTTTCATTTGCCGCGGGTCCCGGGACGGATGATTCGACGCGCGGCTTTGGGTTGACGGATCCAGTGGATGACCGCGCGATCAAGGATATGATTTCTAACAAATCCGATGTGCTGTTGGCGGATGATAAAGTCGTCCATATCAAGAAACTTGGCGACCAACTCAATCGTAAACAAACCGAATTACGATTGCCGCGGCTCAAGACGGCTGAGCTGACGAGTCGAGAATTCTATCAGAAGGTAACGCCGTCGGTGTTGATTCTTTCCAAGATGTACAAGTGCGGTCGTTGCGAACGTTGGCATGATCGTAGCGCTGGTGCATTCGTGCTAACAGCTGATGGCGCCATCGTGACGAACTATCATGTTGTGGAAGGACCTCGTGATGATGAGCGGGCTCTGGTGGCGACCACGTCCACCGGAGATGTATATGCGGTTAAAGAGTTATTGGCAGCAAGCCAAACAGACGACGTCGCTATTTTGCAATTAGCGCTGCCACGAGGTGTGCAATTGCAGCCAGCGAAAGTAGCTCAGCGCAGCTGGCCTGGTGAGGACGCGATTGTGATTAGCCATCCGGTGGGACGATTTTACACGCTCACCAAAGGTATCGTTTCTCGAAACGCAACATTACGCGTGAAAGAGGGCACCAGTAATCGTCTGTTTATTACAGCGGATTACGCTAAAGGCTCTAGCGGTTCACCAGTGTTTAATAGTTTTGGTGAAGTGATCGGACTCGTTTCCAGTACCGAGTCGATTTACTACACGCAAACCAAGGATGTGCAAAAAAACCTGCAGATGGTGTTCCATAATTGTGCGCAGGGGCAAGCTGTGTTGTCTTTGATTAAATAGTTAAGCGATCAATGAAAGTCGGTCCGCGTTCGCACAGCGCACCGCTGTCGATATTCCCGAACAAGACCTATCTTATTTCGACTCTCGGTCGGCAATCATCTTGCTGTCAAAAATATGCTAAGATGACGGTCTTGAAAAACTAAAAGCTAACGATTTACCACGGTTGGAATTCATCAAAGGGAAATCATGTTGTTAAAAAAGATTGGTCTCATTTTTGCCATAACGTTTGCCTGCGCTTCGGCGTTACGTGCCGAAGCCCCTCGCTGGCTCAAAGGTAATATTCACACACATTCATTCTGGAGCGACGGCAACCAATTTCCAGAAATGATAGCTCAGTGGTACGTAGATCGGGATTATCAATTTCTGGCATTGTCTGATCATAACATCCTCAGCAAGGGCGAAAAGTGGATGACCTATGCGACGTTAACAAGACGAGGTGGAAAGGACGTGGTCGCCAAATATGTGGCCGCCTTTGGCAAAGATTGGGTTACGACTCGGGGAGACCCAGGAACCGCTGACTATGCGATTCGGCTGAAAACGCTCGAAGAGTTCCGTGGCAAAGTGGAATCAACGGATAAGTTTTTGATGATTCAATCTGAAGAGATTTCGGATCGTTCTCAGGGTGGTCCAGTCCATATGAATGCCACCAATATCCAAGAGTTAATTCCCCCAGTTGGGGGAGCGACTGTGCGTGAAGCAATGACTAATAATCTGCGGGCAGTTGCAGAACAGGCAAAACGTACCGGCAAGCCGATCGTCCTGCATTTAAATCATCCTAATTTTGGGTATGCAGTTACCGCTGAGGATATCGCAGCCGTCGTGATGGAACGTTACGTCGAAATCTATAATGGTCATCCTGGTGTGAACGTTGGCGGGGATGATCAACATGCCAGCATGGAAGAAATCTGGGATATTGCCAACACAATTCGCTTGGTGCAACTGGGCGCCGCACCGTTGTTCGGCGTTGGTACCGATGATTCTCATCATTACCACGGACGAGGATCTAGTCGACCGGGAAGGTCGTGGATCATGGTCCGCTGTGACGATCTAGATGCCGATGCGGTGACTGTGAAGATTCAAGAAGGCGATTTTTATTCGTCCAGTGGTGTCACATTGCGCGACGTTCAATATGACGCGAAGAAGAAAACCCTAGCAGTTACAATCAAGCCGCAACCGGGAGTCACCTATAAAACACAGTTTATTGGTACGTTGAAATCGGTTGATCTCTCCGCAAAACCGCGTCTGGATAAAAATGGCAAACCACGTCGCACGACCCATATCTATTCTAAGGATATTGGTAAAGTGCTTGGCGAGTCCGAGGGACTAGCTGCGACATATCAATTCACTGGCGACGAATTGTATGTGCGAGCGGTCGTGACGTCGTCCAAAGCACACTCGGACCCGACGCTACCTAACCAAACAGAACAAGCTTGGACTCAGCCTGTGGGATGGAATAATTAGCAGAAAAAGGGGGACCATAGTGCGCGCCAAACTAGTAACAACGCTTTTGATATGCGTATTAAGTAGTACTGTCACCTCAGCTACTGCTCAGACGATCGAGCAACAGCTACAGCAGATGCTGACATCTGATTTGGTGAGTCGCATCAACTCAGACGGAGATCCGCAGCGCGGTGCGATTCTGTTTTACCAATCGTTCCTGTCTTGTTCGAAGTGTCATGATGAGGCTCAAGGCATACGTTCGTTAGGGCCAACATTGACTCATTATGACAAGCAGCCTACTGATGAACTTTTAATCGAAGCGTTGTTGGATCCCTCAAAATCCATTCGTGCTGGATACGACACCGTCGCGCTGCTATTCAACGATGGGACGCAAGTGACGGGGGTTGTGGAGTCTAAGTCCAAGACTGAAATCGTGCTTAAAGATGTTAGTCGACCCGGCGGTACGCTGACGTTTTCGCTGGAAGATATTGACGAATTGCATGCGGTTAAAGCATCGATCATGCCTCAAGGGCAGGTTAATCAGCTTGCCAGTAAACAACAGTTTTACGACTTGATGAAATATTTGTTCGTTATTCGCGATGACGGTCCGTTAGCGGCCTTACGTTTAAAGCCGCCGCCGTCGCTAGTCGCGGCGCGAAAGTTACCCGAGTATGAATCTAAAATCGATCATGCTGGTATGATCGGTTCGCTAGACAAAACTAGCTTTAGCCGGGGAGCAGCAATTTATAATAGGCTATGTGTCAATTGTCACGGTGATCATCAACGAGTTGGTTCATTGCCCACATCTCGTCGTTTCACCAAAGATGTGATGAAAAATGGGGCGGACCCGTTTGCGATGTACCAGACACTGACACGCGGATTCGGTTTAATGGCACCGCAGTCTTGGATGGTACCCCAGCAAAAATACGATGTTATTCATTATTTGCGAGAGACGTTTTTTCGCAACGACAATGAGAGTCAATACACAGCGGTAACCGCTCAGTATTTAACGACGCTGCCCAGTGGCGACACCCGTGGGCCTAAGCCATCGAATATTAATAAGTGGCAACAGATGAATTACGGTCATCAGTTAACTGCGACCTATGAAGTCGGAAACGATGCCTCGAACTTCACTTATAAAGGGATCGCGCAACGGTTAGATGCGGGTCAAGGTGGTATCACCAACGGCGACGCGTTTATGGTGTTTGACCATGACACCATGCGGCTATCCGCCGCGTGGCGTGGCAAGGGGTTTATTGACTTCAACGGAATCAATTTTAACGGCAAGCATAACGCCCATCCGCGTCTAGTCGGCGAAGTGGCGTTCGAAAATAAGAACGGTCCAGGTTGGGCAAATCCTGAGGATGGTTCCTGGGAAGACCCACGTATCGTCGGACGTGACGGACGACGTTATGGTCCGTTACCGCGGGAATGGGCGCAATACCGAGGGCTTTATCATCACGATAACCAAACGATCATTAGCTATACGGTGGGGGACGTGCCCGTACTGGAATCTGCGTCGAGGGATGAAACGGCCGCTGGTGTGGTTTTTAAACGCACACTAAATATTGGACAGCGGACTCGTCCACTTGAACTTGCGGTGGCTACCGTGGGTGCTGATGAAATTGTCGACCAACTACAACTTACCAGCCCTGCTCAGTCGCTTCGGTTTGGACCATTAGTTGTCGGGGTTGAGTCGGAGGTCAAAGGTTGGAAGTGGCAGCAGGGCGAAAATGGGCAATTGCGTTTGACCATTCCTGTTGGTAAAGCGACACAGTTTACAGTGTGGGTACGGCGTATTGGTAAAGCACAATTTACCGAGCAGTTAATCAACTACACGCCTATGCGAGTGCCAGATTTGTCAACATTGCTTCGCGGCAGCGCGGCTCGCTGGCCTCAAAAGATAACAACGCAAGCTAAGATTGGGTCGCAGCAGGGCGCCTTTCAGACTGACGTGTTACAGCATCCTGTGGATAATCCGTGGTACGCACAGGTACGCATGACAGGGTTTGATTTTTTTGCTGATTCCAATCGGATGGCAGTTAGTACGTGGGACGGGGACGTGTGGTTGGTTGAAGGAGTAGCTGATCCGTTGGGGCAGAAATTAACTTGGCAACGCATCGCCACGGGGTTGTTTCAACCGCTCGGTGTTAAAATTGTCGACGATAAGATCTACGTTGGCTGCCGTGATCAGATTTGTGTTTTGCATGACCTCAACGGCGATGGTGAAACAGATTGGTATGAATGCTTCAATAATGACCATCAAGTGACCGAACATTTCCATGAGTTTGCCATGGGATTACAGCGTGATAAATCTGGGAATTTCTATTATGCAAAATCTGCGAGGCATGCGCTCAAAGCGATCGTACCCCATCATGGAACGCTATTGCGAGTCAGTCCCGATGGGCAAAAAACGGATATCATTGCCAAGGGATTTCGCGCAGCCAACGGCGTTTGTCTTAACGAAGATGGTTCATTTATAGTGACGGATCAAGAAGGTCATTGGAATCCAAAGAATCGTATTAACTGGGTGCGTGAAGGTGGGTTTTACGGGAATATGTTTGGCTATCACGATGTTACCGATAGCGCCGATACTGCGATGGAGCAGCCGTTGGTCTGGATTACCAATAAATTTGACCGCTCACCCGGAGAACTCTTGTGGGTGAATTCAAAGAAATGGGGGCCACTTAACGGACAACTACTTAACTTGTCTTATGGATATGGCAAGGTGTATGTCGTGCCGCATGAAACGATAGATGGCCAAGTACAGGGGGGAATGTGTGAATTACCGATAGCACAATTCCCAACAGGCGTCATGCGAGGTCGTTTTCATCCGGACAATGAACAACTCTATGCTTGTGGAATGTTCGCTTGGGCTGGTAGTCAAACTCAAGCAGGCGGATTCTATCGTTTGCGTTACACAGGGCAAGCTGTGCACTTGCCTATCAAGGTCGAGGCAACCACCCGTGGGATGAAATTGACTTTTACGGATCCAGTAGAACCAAGCATCGCCAAGAATGTTGCCAACTATCAAGTTAAACAATGGGCATTGAAGCGAACTGCGAATTACGGTTCGAAACATTATGATGAGCAGATGCTTAAAATTTCCGGCGTGAGTCTGTCTAATGATGGGCATTCTGTGCTGATTGAAATGCCAGCTATCAAGCCCACTTGGTGCATGGAAATAAAATATCAACTACAAGGTTTGACGGGACGGACTTTTCAAGGGACTATTCACAACACAATTCACGCCTTAAGTGAATAGAATTTAACCGTAGTTGGATTCGTACCTAATCAATATGCGAGAGCGAAAATCAATGAATAAAATCATACTGCCATCTATGTTGTTACTCCTGATGTGCAGCTCGACTCTGTTGGCCGATGACTGGCCGCATTGGTTGGGCTCTAGTCGTGACGGCGTCTGGCACGAAACAGGGATTGTCACCAAAATTACGGCTGCAGGATTGCCCGTGAAATGGCGAGTACCCATTGCGGGCGGGTATTCTGGGCCCGCAGTGGCAAACGGTAAAGTGTTTGTAACCGATTACCAGCGACTCAGCGGTGATGCTACCAATGGTCCCAGTCTCAGGACCAAGATCACTGGAATTGAGCGATTGCATTGTTTGGATAGCACGACTGGAAAAAAACTGTGGACACACAAATATCCGTGTTCGTATTACGTTTCCTATCCGTCAGGCCCGCGTGCCACACCGGCTGTGAGTGATGGGCGAGTTTATTCGCTGGGGACTGAGGGCAATCTTGTTTGCTTAGACGTACAATCAGGAAAGGTCTTTTGGCAAAAAGAACTAAAAACAGAATACGATATCAAAACACCTATTTGGGGTTTCTGTTCGCATCCGCTAATTATCGGTAAAATGTTGTATTTGATGGTCGGCGGCGAAGGCACAACGATCGTCGCATTTGATAAGAGTAGTGGAAAGCAGATATGGGGTGCTTTGGACAGCGAAGAAGCTGGATATTCTCAGCCGACCTTGATTACTGCTGGCGGCGTGCAGCAACTTGTTGTGTGGACTCCAACTGCCATCCACGGCATGCACCCCAAAACGGGTGATCTGTATTGGCAAGTCGAGTTGCAACCAGCCTACGGGATGTCTGTTGTGTCGCCTCGTCATTACGGCGATTTTCTGTTCGCTAGTGGTATTGGAAACGTGGGTGTTTGCTTGAAATTAGATCGCGACAAACCTGCGGTGACCGAAGTTTGGCGGGGTACGTCGACCACGGGAGTCTATTGTAGCAACAGCACACCTATTATCGACAACGGCATTATTTATGGTGTTGGATGTCGCAAGGGCGAACTGCGAGCGGTAGAGTTGGAAACTGGCAAACGGTTATGGGATTCATTTAAACCAACCACCGGTACGCGACCACAAAACCACGGAACGGCTTTCTTGACTCGACAAGCGGATCAGTATTTGTTGTTCAACGAATCTGGTGAGTTGATCTTGGCGGATTTAACGCCTACGGGCTACCAAGAAAAAGGGCGGGTAAAGTTGCTCGAGCCAACTGGGGAAGCATTCGGACGTAAGGTCGTATGGGCGGCGCCGGCGTATGCCAATCGATGTTTGTTTGTGCGAAATGACAAAGAGATTATTTGTGTGGATCTAGCGGGTAAATAAACAGAGGTACCACCGGTAAGGTGCTGATTGTTGTTTTGGGGAAGGTGAATAATGATGAAGCGCAAGAGATTTGTCTCAGTGGTTTCATTCGCTGTTGCTGTGTTTTGTTGTGGTGTTCTCGCTGAGAAGGTTCATGCCGTAAAGCCACGCACTAGCGAAGACAGGCAGATTGATTTGTTGCAGCGCAACGTGCCGGCGGAAGCAGCAAATGCAGATCTCGAGATGTTGCAAAAAATCATGGTGGAAATGCACCCGGGACTCGATATTTATGCAACCCAAAAACAATTCGCTGCGTTGGTTGAACAATCTCGTGTTCAGGCAGGCGATACTATTAAGCTCCGCGAGTTTTTTATGAGATGTGCGCGGATTACAGATCTTGTGCGTTGTGGCCATACCTACGCCAGCGTTCCGCTAGCCTGCCAGATGAAATTGCAATACGCAACAAAAATGTTTCCCGTACCGCTGATGTTTATTGATCAAAAAGCGTACGTGAACCATCATCACGCCAAAATTCCGTGTGGTGCAGAAGTGTTGTCAATTAATAGCGTCACGGTAGACGAGATAGTGCAAGTTTTGATGCCGTTGGTTACCGGCGATGGCTACGTCAATACATTTAGGTATCAATTCTTAGGGGAGATGTTTTCCATTTCCTATGCAACGGCCTACGGAGAGACAAAAGAATTTCAAGTTAAATATCGAACGTTAAAAGGGGAAACAAGGACGACCAACGTAAGCGGTGTGTCGTCAAATCGTCTAGAACAGCTGATGGAATCGGTGGCATTGGGAGGACGAGAAAACGAAGCCTATCGCATGTCTCGACCTCGTGAGGATACCGTACTCATGGCCATTGATACATTTGACAACGGTCAAGGTTCACCGCCGTTTCGTGCCTACCGAAAGTTAATAACAAAAGCGTTTGCGATGATGCATCAAACGGACGCAATTACCAACTTGATATTGGACCTCAGACAAAACGATGGTGGGTATACTCGTAGTGAGATGTTCTTATATTCGTTTTTAGCAAACAAGCCATTTAAAGAAATGGCTAGCGGGCAAACGAACCGTAATAGCATTGCTTTTCGTGAGCTTCTCAGTCGCAATTACCAATCACGCGGCGTCATTAAGTATTTTGACCGCCGCTTACAAAGAGAAATGGTTGCTGAGGATGGTCAAACATGGAATTTGCAGGACGAATGGATTGTCCGCGGCGTCCCGTCGCAATATCGCTTTGAGGGGAAAGTCTACGTGCTAACGGGCGGTCGCACGCACTCTGCAGCATCGGCGATTTGCACTCGACTTAAAGAGCATGACAGCGCTGTATTCATCGGTGAAGAAACGGGTGGTGTGGAAGGTGTCTTTACTGCAGGTACGACACTCTTTTATGAACTTCCCAATACGGGAGTTGAGTTGGCTGTGCCAATTCTCAAATACAATAATCTGGCAAAAATGCCAAAGGATGCAGGCCGAGGCATCGTGCCAAATCATAAAGTGTCCATTCGTCCCGAGGATTTGGTCAGCGGTGAAGACCGCGTGCTTGACTTCACATTGGAGTTAATTGAGGACCACGAGTGAGTAGCATGAGTACGAGGAATCGATCCGCGACAAAGTCGCCACTCTTAGTGAGTATAGTGCTAGTCGCGTTTTACGCTCTTATTCCAGTTCAGACCGCTACCGGCGGGGAATTGATAGCTCGTATCGTTGATGCGGATACCGGTAAGACACTCGCCGGTCGAGTCTACGTGGAGAACCTTTCTGCTAAAGAAAATACTCCTAAATGGTATTTTGTGCGACCAGCCACACCCACCGCAACCGCGATTGCCTACAAAGAGCAATGGGTCAAAATGGCGCAGAGTGTCGAACGGCACACCACTGTTTCGGCGGATTCGTTTCAGGTGTCACTCCCACCTGGGAATTACCGCATCACGATTGTCCGTGGAAAAGAGTACATTCCAGCAACGTTTGATTTGCAGTTGGGCAATGAGGATATATCGCGACTGTTTCGAATTAGGCGGTTCGTGGATTTGGCGTCGCTGAACTGGTTTAGTGGGGAAACCCACGTTCATCGTCGGATATCCGAGTTGCCCAATGTACAGTTAGCCGAAGATCTTAACGTGACGTTTCCAGTCACGTATTGGACGATAAACAGTTCAAAATCTCCGGACCTACATCCATCGCCTCTGCGGCGCCAAGGCCCTTCACCGTTTGGTGATCGTCAGGATGCAGGCAAGACGATGATCAAGATCGACGACACCCATGTTATGTTTCCCCGCAATACAGAATACGAAATATTTGGTATTGGCGAAAAGCGGCACGTGCTGGGAGCAGTCTTTTTACTCAATCATCAGACAGTGTTTTCTGAAACAATGCCGCCTGTTGCTGAGATCGCAAGAAAAGCACATGCGGAGGGCGCGCTGTTGGATCTGGATAAGCATAATTGGCCGTGGTCGATGATGCTGGTCCCCATTGCGAAAATTGACCTTTTTGAGCTAGCCAATAATAGCATGTGGCGTACAAATTTTGGTTTCAAATCGCCAGGTTCCGTTTTTCCAAAACAATGGGGTATTCAACGGCACGCAGATGGTTTGACGGAACTCGGTTGGATTCAATCGGGGCTACAGAATTATTATTCGCTACTGAATTGTGGTTTCAAACTGACGCCGACCGCTGGAACTGCGTCAGGTGTGCATCCAGTGCCACTTGGTTTTGGCCGCGTTTATGTGTACCTAGCGAAAGGCTTTAATGCGGATCAGTGGTTCCGCGGGTTGCAGCAGGGGCGCAGTTTTGTGACGACAGGGCCGATCCTGCTGGCACGTGTCAACGGTTCGTATCCCGGGGAAACAATCCGCAGCCCAGCTGACGAAAAATCGCAAGTTGTCGTTAAGGGCAAGGTAGTTTATCACGAGAAGGTTGATCGTGTTGAATTGGTTGGAACGGGATTCGTGCAACGACTTGAGGTGTCATGGAAACAACTGGAGTCAGGGGCCTGGGAAGGATCGTTTGATTATCAGCATGATCTAACGCGCTCTAGTTTTGTCGCAGTGCGAGCCTTTCAATTTAATGATAGCGGTCGGGTGCGATTTGCCCATACCGCGCCGTGGCACGTGCAGATTGGAGACGAGCGGATCCGGCCGTTTAAATGGGAAGTTGGTTTCTTCATTGCCCAAATGGAAAAACAAATCGCGCGGAATCACGAGGTCCTCGGCAGCGCAGCGTTGGGTGAATTCAAAGAGGCGCTGCGTATCTACCGAAAAATCCAGGAACGAGCGATCGAGCAGTGATGAAGTTGTTAATGGGTCTATCTTTAGTGGCACGAGCATGAGCCAAATAAATTGTTACGACTATCCCCAGTATTGGGACTTGGCGTTTGCCGATGAAACTGGGCAGGAATGTGAGTTCCTGATCCAGTGTTCACAAAAGTATCTTTCTGGCGACGTCAAACGTGTTCTGGAGCCAGGGTGCGGTGGTGGCCGGTTGGTTGTGGCGCTGGCGTCACGTGGTTACGAGGTGACCGGTTATGATCTTAGCGAAACCGCGATTGAATATTTACAACAACGCTTGGAAAACGAGGGTTTGCAAGCCAGCGCGATAGTAGCTGACATGCAGTCTTTTGTGGCTGCGCCGCCAGTTGATATTGCAATCAACACAGTCAGTACATTTCGGCACTTGCTTAACGAGCAAGCTGCTTTAGCACATTTGGGAGTCATGGCGGAGAGTATTCGGCCAGCAGGCCTCTACATTATTGGCATGCATTTATTGCCTCCCGACGCTGACTTGGAAGATGAGGAATCGTGGGCAGCGGAAGATGACTCAGCAAAAGTGATAATGCAGTTAACCGTCGTCGGGGCATCGCGGGAAAACAGGCAGGAAGTATTGCGATTTGACATGACTGTTGAAGACGTCGAGGGGCAGCAAGGTGATCCGCTACAGCTCAGTTCTGAATATCCAATGCGGTTATATTCAGCTACACAGATTCAAGAGTTATTTAGCCAAGTTAGTGAGTTTGAGTTAATTGAGGTCTACGATTATTGGTACGACATCAACGATCCCCAACCATTAGATGATCGTCTAGGTGACGCCGTGTTTGTATTGCGTCGGCGCTAGCAGTTGCGAAAATCAGCCTTGTCAGCGTGCCATTGTCCGATCGGGGCGCTCATGGAATCTTCAAGATCGACTCCGAGACCCTCGGCAATTCGATTAATGTAATTGAAATAGGCGATAACTTGGGCAGCAATTGTGATTTGTTCATCGCTGAATCCGGCAGCGTGTAGTTGAGTAACATCGCTAGCGGTCATGGCGTGCGGAGTTAGTGTGAGCTTGATTGCATATGCACAAAGAGCTTGATCCGCTGCGCTTAGTCGAGCCTTGCGATAATCGTGTGTCAGTGCTGCAGCGGCTGTTTGGTCGTTTGACTCCAGACCGAAGTCGTGCGAATGTGATAGTGTTCAGTAATAGCAATCGTTGGCGCCCGAGACGACCGTGGCTAGCATTTCTTTTTGTTGAGATGAAAGGGCATTCGGCGATTTCATCAATTTGACGTAAAACTGCATCGAAGCGTTAAGAGTGTCGACATCATGACTCATGATGCGAATGATGTTGGCGAGGCCCCCAGAGCGGTCGCGGGCAAGTTCATAGGCTTGTTGCAGCAGACCACTTGCTTCGCTTTCGCCGATTTGTGAAATATACGCCATGAAGACAAAATCCGTTTACCGTTAACCGATTCTCGGGAGCTTAATCCTATTTGTTTAAATACTCTAGTCGCCGTTGCACGAGAGGTTCATGTGAACCTTTGATTTTCGAGGAATCCAATTGGAAATCGTAGCCGTGGTGGTCACGTAGAAACACCACGGTATTAAGTGTGATGGTTGCGACCGTGCCGGACGGGTTGCTAGCTAGAATGTCGTAGATCGTGCTCTGTGGTTCGGTGTGTCGGATGATCGCCAGAAACTCCGCTGCCCGTAATCGCACGAGATCGTCTTCATCATCAAGCAGTTCTTTTGCAGTGTTCGCAAATCGCTCGGCTTGCTTGGCAAAACTAGTGCAGGCCGTCAACGTCCAGTAACGCATTCGGGGGTTTTTGGATCTTAAGCCTTTAGAGATTCCTTGAGTTGCGTCAGCGAAAGGGAGTAGTGCTAGGTCTACTGCATCCACGAGTGAACTGATTTCCACAGCATGTGTTTCACCAAACCCGGCACCATCGGCGATGGCAAATTCAATCATTTGGTTTTCCGGGTAGAAGCTGAGGTCATGGATTTCTTTGACTTGCGTTTGTAAAGCACTTCGCAGTTGCAACAGCGTTTCCCGATGCGTTGGGTTACTAGCAAGGTTGTGAATTTCGTGGGGGTCTTTGGAAATGTCATATAGCGACTCAACTGGTTTGGCTTTGAAAAAATGGGATTGTGCTTCGTTGAGTTTGCCTTGGTTGTAATGTTCGCGCCATTCGCTAAATGAGAGCATGCGATAGCGGTAATTGTTTTGTAAGGAATCGGGGTAGAAATTTTCGTAGTTGCGGATGTACTTGAAGTTGCCCTTCCTGAAACTACGTACTAATTCATATTTTTCATCAAAACGATCAGCATAGCCAAATGCCTCGTCTTGCTTGTCGATTACTGCCGCGTCAACTCCGTTGCCTAGAAATGGAGTGCCGTCCATTGTGCTGGGGATTTTTACACCCGCGAGGTTCAACACAGTTGGGGCAAAATCGATGAACGACACAAATCCATCCACTCGGGCCCCAGGGTTCCAAGTGTTTGCTGATTGATATTTGTTAGGCACGCGGATTACTAATGGCACATGCAACCCTGATTCATACAGATAACCTTTGCTGCGGGGCAAGACGCCCCCATGGTCACCGAAGTAGAAGATGATGGTGTTTTCGTAGAGTCCTTCTTCTTTGAGACGGTCAATTACTTTTCCAATTGCGGCATCGACAACGGTTTGGCGGTCGTGATATCGAGCAGCAGTATAGCGGGACAATGCCGTGTCTTGATGATAGGGAAATACTTTCACCGCGGTGGGATCGGTGTTTAGGGAGGTGACGTCGATTGCCGCTTGGGGAAAATGTAGTGACCCCTCATGGGATTGGGCAAAAGACTGCATGTGAAAAAATGGTTGCTGCGGGTCACTTCGATTTCTCCAGGATGCTTTGCGTGATGATTCGTCCCACACGTTCGCATTGACTGCGTTGTAGTCAGTTTTTACATTGTTCGTGCAGTAGTAGCCGGCTTTGCGTAAATAGACCGGAAACATCTTCGCACCTAGTGGCAAGTTGGTTTGGGTAATCTTGCGATGATATTGAAATCCAATGCGGGGGGCGAGCATGCCGGTCATGAGTGTGGTGCGAGCGACTGAGCAGACGGGACTGTTGGAAAAAGCATGTTCAAACGTGAGACCGTCCTTAGCGAGTAACGTCAAGTTGGGCGTGGGACCGTGCTTGGCGCCGTAATGTTGCTGGTAGTGCACCGAATTGTCTTCAGACAACAGCCAGACGATATTGGGTCGGTCAGCGGCTTGCACGGTAATAAATCCGAAAGTTGATAGCAGAAATGGCAGTATTGAAAACTGTACGATTCGTATCATGATGGGTTTGGGTGATCTTGCGAATTTAAAGTGATGATGGAAATCAATAATAGGGAAGCCGCGTCAATTTCGATAGAAGCTGCTTTTTCGATCGGCGGTATATTCGACGTCCAAATGTGGCGTCTGCAATGCGTGTCCGAGATGTAGTGAGGTTAACGCGGATTGCACCATGCCGCTCGTTAACAAGGTGCGTTTTACATTGTAGGGTGCTTTGCCCGTCATGAACATTTGTTTGGCGTTGTCCATCAGTGCTGCCGAATATACGACATTGGGGTTCGGTGGTAGGTAGAACATGGTCGACAAGGGAGTTTTGCGTCGGCGTAGTTTTGCTGCGAAAGTAAAGTCTCTTACCAGACCGTTGAGTAATAACATTGTCGCGCGTGTACCGTCGCGGTAAACGATGCGATACGCGATAGGATCTTTTACAAATTCTTGCAGCTGTTGTCGTGAGGGATAGCGGTGGCTGAAGTTGTTGCTTTGAGCGAGCGTTTGGCTGCGGGAGAGGCAAGCTTCAAAAAGTTCGCCCGACCAGCCACCGTTTTTAAAGCTGCCAGCGTCAAGCATTCTCCATACGTCAACGCCGCGGACCGCATGAATTGCATGAACGCCAGTTTCACCACCTTTGCGCCGTTCAAGCATGCACTGGAGTGTTTCCAGTGCATGGAAGTCATAGATGTCCGTACCTCCGAAGGCAACAATCAATGCTTCCTCGACTTCAGCGCCAAAGGGCATCTCGACGCTTGGCATACGCCAAGTGACGGGAAGTGATGACCCCGCGAGCAGTGGGAAACCCAGTTGTTCCGACTGGGTGACCATGTCCTGAGCCCAGTCGAAATTCCAACTGAGGTGTTTGTCATTGAAGACCGGCACGCTGCTGCCGTCGGCTCGAAAGACATCAGTAATGCCATTGAAGAGACGGTAACGAGGATACAGCTTTTGCCCGTAAGCGTTTTGCTCGTAATCTCCATGTTCACCAATCAGCAATACGCAATCAACATCGATCTTGTCTTTGCCATTGCGAACCGCTTCTGCCACGGTGGGATATATATTGAAACCAAACTCTTTGGCGCGTCGATGACTTAAGTCGTTGTCTTTGACTTGATCCACGTAGGCTGAAACAACGTCGATTTCTGGATGTATCCATTTTCCGCCGTTTGGATAGCCCACGAGAAAGCGCGTGGCCATGTGCCAAGCGTGCGAGCGCTCCCACCATGTTGTGGTAACGATAGCCATCTTTTTCTTAACGCTATTTGTAGCAATACGCGTAGTGGCAGGTGCACTTAGAGGGATTATTGTAGCGCTCGCTACGGTTCCAGCGGCAATGCTCGACTGAATAAAACGACGGCGATTTAACGGCTTGGACATGATAGGTACTCGTAGAAGAAAGTGTCTCGATATGCTTTATGATAACCGCGCAGGGACACCGATGTTTGCACTACCAGTATTTCACGATCTGAGGATGTGTTTGTTTCAGAATATCGAGCAGACTAAGTTTGAGTTTTGGTGTCAGATGTTCTAAGCCTTCAGCGTTCACGTCGGCGGTGAGCAGTTGGTGTAGCTTTTGTGCGACGAGTTGCAGTGTTGAGCGAGGGAGTTGCGTAAAGCTCGGTGAATAGATCATGTAGCTCAGTGGGTATCGAAATAGACGGGTTTGGAGGTCAAGTTGATACAGACTGCGGCCTTGGTTGTCGCGGGGTCCACGTTGGGAAAATGTTCCCGTAAACGACGAAGTTCCTTTAACGTCCGCGGTCAGTTGGAATTCATCTGCGAATAATAAGTAGCGCACTAGATTGTCAATAGATCTCGTCGTGCGTCGTTTTGTGAATTCGCTTTCGAACTTAGGATCGCGATCGAGCGCCGCGTTCATGCTCTGGTCATATTGCCGCCCGCGGATTTCTTCATAGCGTGCGAACGTAATCAGGTTCTGCATTTGCGTCTGGTGCTCGAGTACCATCAGCGCCACGAGGTCACTTGCGTTAGTGAGATAGGGTTTGGTGTTTACAAGCTTAGAAAGGTCCGTGATGTTTGCTCCATCGTCGTAATCGATGGCACTGCGGCCTTGATTGGCATCTACCAAAATATTTCCCATGTGACGCATGTTTCCATGAGTGCCGGTGACATAGTAACCGCCCCACCTTTGAGAAAACGGACTGGTGTGGTCTGAAACGTAGGTTCCAAAGTTGTAGACAGGTTGACCATTGTGACTGGTGAAAAGACTGCGCACGACTGGACCGGGTACGTTTTGCGTACGCCGTGCTGCGTGACACTGCAGACATTGCCCTTTGTCTCGAATGAACTTGGGTGAATCGCTAGGTCGTTGCGGCAGGGTGTAAAAGACAGAGCCTAACTGAGGATCTGTCGCGATGATTTCAACAACGTCACCTCCTGCTGCCCATCCCAAATAGATTTGATCATTGAAATACAGAGCGCGGGGAGTGGTCGGGTTGATGCGACGTAATTGCAAGCTAGATTTCGAATAAACGAGCGCTTGCGTAGCTGGCGACACTTCAAGTAACTTCATCAAACTTGGCAAATAACCATGCTTGTCGCTGTATTCTAGCGTTGTTTTGCCTTGGTCGAGTTGCGCTTGTAGTTGAGTAATTGGGTTGTTTGCGATTGTCTGATGGTAATCAATAGGGGGTCTTTCAAAATCAAATAGACCTTGCGCGCTACAAATCTGGGGGAGGCTGAACAATACCATGCATAGCAACACAGGCGTACGACCAAAAACGGCGGGAGGGTGATTCAAACTGGAAACCATAACAAAAGAGTGGGAGAGTGATTGAAGTTCAATGGTAGTTTGGTCATTATAGATAAACGACCTAATGGGGTGGGTGTTAGCTGAATTATAACACAACAGAAAAAATAGGAACTACGCAATGGTGTTACAGGTACGAGCAACGTCGCAGCTTCTGATAGCGAAGTCCTTTGTAATCGGAGTTATTCTAGTTGTCAGTATGGTGGTGCCGTCACTCGCGGTTGTGGCTCACGAAGGTCCTGACCCGTTGAGTCACTGGTATTTGCAGAATGAATATATAAAAGATAACGTGTTATCGGCCCGACTTGGCCCCGATGGTAAATTCCAGGCAGAACCAAAGTTCGTCATGGACGCGACCGGTGAAGCGGTTTTGTTTGCGGGACGAACACCACACTGTGTTATCTCGCTGGATCACAACACCGTCAAAGAATATTTACCAACTCGGGCTATGACAGTTGCCGCGTGGGTGTCCGTTGACACCGGTAAACAATGGGGTGGAATCATTAGTGTCGTTCAAGATAACGGCGAGGCGGAGAAAGGTTGGGTGCTGGGTTACGACAACCAGCACTTTACGTTTGGCCTGTCCACCACAGGGAGTGATGACGGCGATGGCTTAATGACATATTTCCGAAGCACCACTAAATTCGAAGCTGGCAAACTCTATCACGTGGTTGCAGTGTATGACGGCAAGACGGCAGAGATTTACGTCAACGGAAAAAAAGAATCCAGCGGAGCCCAACAATCCGGAGACATCCTCTATCCGACGAAAACACCCTATGTCATTGGGGCTTATGTGGATAGCAATGAATTGACCGTTCATCATGGTCGAATTCGAGAAGTTAAAGTCTACGATTTAGCGGCTAAGGCCGAGTGGGTGGCGGAGGCGTTTTCGCACCATAAGCAGTTAGCCGCAGAGCCGGCTGTCGTGCAGCCACAACCATTGGAAGTGCTGGTGGCACCCTACCTGCAATGGGCGACAAAGACATCGATGACGGTGATGTGGGAAACGAATGAAACATCTACGTCGGTTGTGTATTACGGAGAAACGAGTGCCTGCAAACAATCAATTTCTGGGGTCGATACCAAGATTCATGAAGTGAAAATCCCGAATTTGAAAACACAAACGCAATATTTCTATCGCGTTGAATCGATCACTGCAGCTGAGGAGAAATATGAAAGTGATGTATCTACGTTTCAAACCGCCGTGCATGATGACTCGCCGTTTGCGTTTGCGGTAATCAGTGATACGCAGGGCAACCCAGCAGTTTCTTCAGTCTTAGCGAAAATGGCATGGGCGCAACGCCCTAATTTTTTGCTGCACCCTGGCGACCTAGTATCCACTGGGAAAAACAAAGATCATTGGTTGAATCATTTCTTTCCAGGGATGCGACCGTTGATCGACCGAGTCGCGTTTTTCCCTGTGCTGGGAAATCATGAACAAAACGCCGACCATTACTACAACTATGTCTCTTTGCCGGAACCCGAATACTATTACACGTTCAAGTATGGCAACGCGCAATTTTTTATGGTGGATACGAATCAAAATGTCGGTGTTGGTTCCAAACAATACGAATGGCTCAAAGGTGAATTGGAAAAATCTACGGCACCGTGGAAATTTGTCTGCCACCATCATCCGCCGTACTCTTCGGATGAAAACGACTACGGCGATCTGTGGAAATCCAACAAGAGTTCCCGCGGTGACATGCGGGCAAGAGTTCTCGTGCCATTGTATGAAGACCACGCTGTCGACATTGTGTGGAACGGCCATATTCATTCTTACGAGCGGACTTGGCGGATTCGTCGAGGGAAAGCGGTCGAACAGGACGGCCCGTTCTATATGATCACCGGCGGCGGTGGTGGTGGCCTAGAAACCCCTAGTCCGGTGCGTCCGTTCTTCCAAAATAACGTGCGACATGGACACCACTATGTTATGGTTTCAATAAATGGTGGCACGTTAGAAATGAAAACGTTCACGCTTGCAGGACGAATGTTTGACTACCTTAAGATTGCCAAATGACAAATTTAATCCGATGATGAGGTGCTGAATGAAGACTCTATGTTTATTGACAATGGTAACCGTAATGGCTGCAGTAAGTTTGGAGAAAGTGAAAGGCGGAGAGGTCATCTACGTCGCCTCGATTGTTGAAAAGACGGTCACTACATTCGCGGTGAATCCGGACTCCGGTGAGTTGACGGAGCTTTCATCACTCACACTGCCAGAATCCCCGGGCGCGATGGATTTGTCGCCGAGTGGACAGCATGTGTACGTTGCGATGGCTGGGCGCGACGCCAAAAGCAATATGGCGACAGCGTTCGTGGCGACGCTAGAGCGGCAACAGGACAATACGTTGCTGTTGTCGGCAGTCGCAAAAATTGCCACTCGTCCGCCCTACATCCGTGCTGATGATTCAGGACGATATTTAATGATGGCACACTATGCTACCGGAGAGATCAATGTTTATCGGATCCAAGATGGGATCGTTACCAGTGAACATCTAGATTATCACAAGACCGAGAAGACCGCGCATTGTGTTGAGATGGACCCCAGTGGACGCTTTGTCTATGTTCCACATACGGCGCCCAACTCTATTTATCAGTACGTGCTAGATAGTGGAACTGGCAAATTAATACCCAATGATCCGCCCATCGTATCCGGTCCAGCTGAGGGGCATCGGTATCATCAACCTCGGCACATCGCTTTTCATCCCTCGTTATCGATGGCTTTCACGTCTAATGAGCGGGGCGGGGGTATCAGTGCCTATAGCTTAAATCGCAAAACGGGTGCGTTGAAACTGAAGCAAACCCTTTCGGCACTCCCAGAGGGATACAGCGGTGGGGCTGCCGCGGCTGATATCCGCATTACCCCCAATGGAAAATTTGTTTATGTATCGAATCGGGACCTCGACGACCGCGAGCCTCACCAAGATAGCATCGCCGCGTTTTCGATTAATCGCCGCGGGGATTTACAGCGAGTTGGCACTTATCCCGCTGTTTGGTTTCCTCGGTCCATGACGATTAATCAAAGTGGTCGTTTTTTGTACGCCGCCGGACAGAAGTCAGGAACGTTGATCGCTTATGCGATTGATGCGAAAACGGGCGCTCTCCAGCCGCTGAAAACATACGACGTGGGCGACGGGACGATCTGGGCGATGTGCGTCGAGTAGTGTCGTTGTTGGATTTGTGAGCAACTACAAGGAGATGGTTATGGCGAAGCCGACTAGCAGGCGTTCTTTTTTAAAGACCAGTGGTCAGCTTACTACGGCAACAGCGGTAACTGCGGCAGTAACGACCCTCGGGGCAGTTC
>Ga0208879_1001407_pt1 | contig 22714 bp, 23 predicted proteins | sample Knorr_S15_td_Bot_FD_185605 | JGI IMG/M metagenome (GOLD analysis project Ga0208879, IMG submission 185605) | Marine microbial communities from Southern Atlantic Ocean transect - Knorr_S15_td_Bottom_ad_5009_LV_A (SPAdes) (version 2) | ecosystem: Environmental > Aquatic > Marine > Oceanic | place...
TTCAGTAATGTCCCAAATGGCGACTTTTGGCTGTTTTTATTTGGGACACGACTGGCCAGTCTTATAAAATAAGATATTAATTTTATATATGAGATGAATTACAATCTCTTCTATTTATATAATTTTAATATAAAAATTTATAAATTTTTGAATTTAATGTTTATGAAATCTCAATTATTATTGAGATATATTAAATATTTATGTTATAAATATTTGATAATGTTCTATTGTTTTTATGCTTCTTGTTTCTAATTTATTTTGAAAACATATAAATTTTTTATTTTTAAACTTTTTTTTTATAATATCTTCAATCTCATTTTGTAATAATTTATATTTTGGAGATATCCAAAGTAAATAATGACCAATATTATTATCTAATTTATATGGAAAACGATTTATTGTTATTTTATATTTATGATTTTTCAATATTATATCTATAATATATTTATCAATTTGCATACCAATATTTTTCTTATGTTTATCATATTTTTTTTGAACAATATCTTCTCTTGGAAATAATATATTTGGAGAATTTAAATGAAATTGTTCTAAATAATTCCACGAAAGAACCATTATTATATAATAATAAAATTGATAATTGTTTATTTAGTTATATAATAATGATATTTTCTAGATTTTGTAAAAATAAATTTACTTTTTTTTATGGTTTTGGAATTGGTTCATTAATTGGAATTTCATATTTATATAATGAAATAAATATGATAAATAAAATAAATAAAATAAATAAAATAAACAAAAATACTTATGAATATGTTTCAAAACGTGACAATAATAGTAGTTGTTTTACATATTATGGAGATGACAATATTGATATTTGGACTACATATTATGGAAATTTTTGAAGCAAATATCAATTTAGCGATTAAATAATAATAAAAATAGATTATAGTTTATTTGGTTATATAATAATGTTTTTTTCAAAAATTTTTAAAAATCATAAAATTTTATTTAGTGGTTTTGGAATAAGTTCATTAGTTGGAGTTTCATATTTATGTAATGAAAAATATATGGTAAATAGAATAAATTATTATACTTATAAAGAGGTATCAGAACATAATAATAAAAGTGTTGGTATTTGGACTACATATAAAGATAATGTATATGATATAACTGATTTTGTTGAAAATCATCCTGGTGGGAAAGAAAAAATCATGTTATCTGCTGGTAGTCAGTTAGAACCATATTGGAATATATACAAACAACATCTAAATAACAAATATATAATTTCTTCAATTTTAGGAGAAATGAAAATCGGAAAATTAAAAGATTATAATCCAAAAAAATATGAAAACTTTGATGAACCATATTTAAATGAGCCAATTCGAAATAAAAATTTAAATTTTCATAGTACCTATCCTTGTAATGCCGAAACACCAGTAAAAAATATAATGAATAATTGGATTACACCGAATGATTTATGGTATATACGAAATCATCATCCTGTTCCAGAAATAGAAGGCAATACCTACAGTATAAAAATAACTGGTTTAAATATAAATGAAAAAGAATTAAAATTAAAGGATATAAAAAAACTTTTTACAAAAAATGAAATAATAAGTACAATCCAATGTGGTGGAAACCGAAGAAATGAATTAAATAATTTTGATAAAACGTCAGGTACAAATTGGTCTTATGGTGCTATTAGTACAGCAAAATGGGGGGGTGTATGGCTAAGAGATATATTAGAATATTGTAATTTAGATACAGATTTAAATAAAAATGAAATAAATCATGTTCAATTTGAATCAATTGATTCAGTAAAAGTTTCGATTCCAATTGAAAAAGTTTTAAATCCATATGGTGATGTAATGTTGGCATATGAAATGAATGAAAAAGAATTACCTAGGGATCATGGATATCCATTAAGATTAATTGTACCTGGTCATGTAGGTATACGAAATCTTAAATGGATAAAAAAAATAACAATAAGTACGGATGAAGTGGATGGAGCCTGGCAAAGTGGTATGTCATATAGACCATTACCAAGTTATATTAAAGATGTACGAAATGTCGATATATCTAATTATGCATCAATTCAAGAAATCCCAGTTCAATCATTAATTATTGAACCTATAAATAATTCAGTAATTAATAAAGATTACTTAGAAGTAAAGGGTTTTGCATTAAGTGGTGGTGGTAGAGGTATTATTCGAGTAGATGTATCAATCGATGGTGGAAAAACATGGATAGAAGCGAAATTAGAAGAAGGTTCTGAACAAAAATTAAATAAAGCTTGGGCTTGGTCTTTTTGGAAAGTTAAATTTGATAATATAAAAGATAATAATTTTGATATATTATGTAAAGCAACTGATGCTTCATATAATACACAACCAAAAGATTATGAAGATATATGGAATATACGTGGATTAAATAATAATGCTTGGCATAGAATAAACGTAAAAAAATAAATATTATTTAAAAATTTATTTTATTTATATTAAATTTAATATAAAATAAAATAAATAATGTTATTTTTAGCACCAATATATGCAGTATCTGGTATTGCAATTCATATTTAATAAGAAATGTAAAAACAAAGTTCCAAAATATAAAAAAAAAAAATTCTATATGTTATTTTCAAATAATTATAAAAATAACTATAAAAATAACTATAAAAATTTAAAAGAAGATAGTGAAAAATTATTATAAATTGCTGTTATCTTTTACGTAATTGTAATAGTGACGGGAACTGGATTACGAATACAATCCATCATAGGTGATGTTTTTTCAACATATTTACATAACTCTTCTATCTTATCACGTGGTGCATCTGAATCAATATTAATTTTAATACGAATATTTGAATATCCGGGACGTTCAGTTTCAGATAATCCAAGAAATGCATGTAAGTTTAAATCGCCATCAATATCAAAATTAAGTGATTTAATATTGATGCCTCGAGCAGCACCATTATAAACTATACCAACAGATAAACAAGAGCCCATCGCATGAAGTAATGCTTCAACTGCATTTGGTCCATGATTTTCCCCAAGTAAAACTGGTGGTTCATCTCCATCCATTACAAATGGTTTATCACGACTCTCATCTTCGATATTTGCTCCTCGAAAGCTTTGAATTTTAGTTTGACAATGACCACCATTTATCCATGTTGTTGTTGCACGGAACTTAAAATCTGCTATACTTGGTTCATTTTTGATAGCGTTAATAGTTCCTACGAGTTGGTCAACATTTACTCCATTTAAATTACTCATATTATAATATATTATGTTATGTTGTAATCTTTAATTGAATATTTTGAATATTTTGAATATATTCAATATATTTAATATATTGAATATATTGGATATTTAATTGGTATAACTGATTAAATATGAGATAGTTTAAATTTTACTATAACTTGGTTTTTTGATAAAAATAAAAGATGATTATAAATTTTTTATTTCAATTAATTATATTGAAGTGAATCTAATATTTGATAATAAGATGGAATAAATTTCATAAAAAGTTTAAATGGAAACAGATTTTAATTTACTATCGAGTAATTTTTTGATTGTTTTAATTTTATTGGTATTGTAATTTTGATCAACATTTTTACAAACAATATTAATATTATGTTTGCCTTTAATCATCCCCCCTTTATAAAGCATAAGTATTTTTAATGCTTTTGATAATTCTAATTTATTTTTATATTTTTTAGTATTTTCTATACCCCATTTATTGGCAATGTTATTTAATTCTTTTCTGGTAAAATTTTTAAAAATATATGATGATGAATCTTTAATCCATAAAGATTTAGAAGATTTTATTCCTCCTGTCATGGAATTGATAGAAATATTATTTGATTTAATTTTAAATTGTACCGGATTTGATAAAAATTTTAAAAATATATCATTTTTAATTTTATATAATTTAATATATTTGTGTATATTTTTTCCTCCAATTTGTTCAGTAGTTTTAATTAATTTTTTTTTTAGATCTCCTAATTGTTCTGCTAAATGTTTATTACTTCGTTGATCGATAGTCATATATCCTTTAACTTCATTCACAGTAAGATTTAATTTATTAATAATCAAATCCATTTTTTTAATAATTTCCCAATATTCATCAATTTTTTGTTTATTAAGTCCTGTTTTTTGTAGCATATTTTTAACTTGGTTTTCTTGCCATTCTCCTTTTTCTCTTAATTTCATAAGAGCTTCACTCCAACTTTTAATAGGTTTTTGTATTTTATCTATATAAGTTTTAAATTTAGTTAATTCTTCTTTATTTTTATTAAATCTTTCAATAAAATTTTCTTGATTTTTTGTAAGTTCATCATTATTTCTTTGTAATTCACTAATACGTGCATTTAATTTTTTATTTTGTAATAAAAATGTATTTTCTAAATGTTCTTTAACAATTTTATATTTTTTAAGTAATTGTTTAACTTGTTCGTATTCGTTAGTTGTTTGATTAACAATAGCTTCATTTTCCATAATAAAACTTTGTAATTGATCATTTTGTTGTTTTAACATATTATCACCCGTAAAAATTTTTTGTTGAATAGTGTTAGCATTTTCTATGGAATTACTCATATTGGTAATACGTATTATAAATTATAAAAAGATATATTTTTATACAAATAGATTAAACATTCAAAATTGGTGCTGAAGATAATGATTGTGTATAAGGATTTTTGTTAAAAGCATCCAATAAAACAGGATTATTTCTTTGATTTTGACAATATTGCTGTTTAATATTGGTTATTGATGGGATTTGTCTATGTTGATTTATTAAATTTTTATCTTTCGTAATATAACGAGTATTTAATTTAATATTTCTGGATTCCATATTAATTATATCCGAACCGATAGCATTTTTTGGTCCACTAAGAGTTGGTTTTCTTCCTTTAAGGGTGAGTTCTTTGAGTGCGTTAATTTCAGCATTATACATATTTTCTCTATTAGTTTGTTCATTTGCTCCTGTGCTTGTTCCAACATAATTTTTAGTCATAGTGGTTTGTTTAATTGTTTTACGTGCTATATTATTAGGATCATATACAATAGATTTAGTTTGTCCATTAGCAATTCCTTTAAAATTTTTGTTTTCATATTGTTGTCTGATTGTTGTTTTAGCTGTATCGGTATATTGATTCGTATTACGGTTATTTCCATTAACATTACCTTGTGAATTTTTGCTTTTACTTGTTTGTTGTCTAATAGTTTTTTTAGCTTTATCGGTATATTGATTTACAATATTTTTGTATGAATTAAGATTACCGGTTTGATTAATATTATCTTCGGTTTGCTCACGTATAGTTTCTTGTATTCGTTCATCTGAGTCATATACTATATGTTTTTTTCTAGTTCCACTATAAATTCCAGTTACATTTTTATCAAGTAACATTTCTCTACCGGTATGTAATGGTTTATCATTTGGATCATAAACTGTTTGATTTCCGATTTGACCACTAATACCTGCAGTAATATTTTTCCCAACGAGTGTTTCTTTAACTGTATTTCTGGCTAAATCATTTGGATCATAAATTGTTTGGTTTCCAATTAGACCACTAACACCTCCGGTAACATTTTTTCCAACAGTTGTTTCTTTAATAGTATTTCTGGCTAAATCATTTGGATCATATACAGTAAATTTATCAATTTGTCCACTAACTGCACCAGTAACATTATGACCAACCGTTGTTTCTTTAATAGTAGTTTTTGCAATATCGTTAGGATTATAAGTATAACTTTTATTTTCTTCTGGTGCTATATTAGAAACAGGGATACAAAATTGTGCTTTTGCGGGTGTTCTTGTTTTTCCTTTAACATATGATTCATCAGCTCCACGAAGATTCGAAATTCCATATTTATAACTTGGTTTTTTACTGACTCTTTGTTTTCCAGCCATAGACTTTTTATTTACTAATGCTCTTGCATTACCGCTATATGCTTTAGATGTTCGTGACCGTGCTGTTCCATTGTTAGTAAATCTTTCTCTATTTTTAGATTTTGATATACCTCCGAATGTTTTTTTCTGTAAATCACTATGTTTTTGTTCTGCATATCTAGCAGGTTTTCTAGATATAACTTCTGCTTGTTTTCCTCTTAAACCTCCAGTAACATTTTTACCTTTAAGTATTCTACCTTTATAAGATACTTTTGGTTGAACTCTTAGTTCATCAACATTTTTATATTTTGGTCTATATGGATCATGAAATCCGTGTTTTCCTCGTTGTAATGGATTAAGTCCAACACCTGGACTAACTTTAATTTGTTCAAAAGGTTTTTCATTTGTTTTTTTATTAGAAGTCCAATAACGTTCAAGTTGTCTATTTTCTTGAACTTGATTACCAAAAATATTTTGTTTAATTGGGTCAAATAATCTTTTAACTTCTTTTTTATGTTTATAAGTTGGTTGAGTGCCGGTAAAGTGTTCTAATTTTGTTCTATATATGTCTGGTTTCATATTTTGTTTAATAGAACCGCCAAAGAATGGTTCCATATTGTTGTGAAAAAATCCTGGTCTTTTTTGAGTATATTGCGATTGTCTTTTAACAACAGGATTCCATCCTTGTGTATTACTAATTTTGGATAATGGAACAATATCTTTTTCTTTTTGTATAATTTTTTGTTGAGATTCTTTTATAGGAATTCCACTTTTTTTTTTAGCAAAAAACATTGGTACCTTTTTTTTAATAGTTTTTGTTTTTTTTTGATTATACATTGGTGGGATAATATTTGTTTCTAGTGGATTTTTACTTTTTTCCCAAAGTTCATTTGCTAGTTTTTGTTCAATTTTACGAGATTTTTTAACATTATATGAATTATATATTTCTTTTGAGTTAGGCTTATCATGTTTTGAAATTTTTGTTTTATTAATAGTAATTCTTTCTTTTCGACCATCTTTATTTAAATAATATCCTAACCCTAATAAAGAAGCAATCATATAAACAGGAGTTGCCATAATAATATTATATATATTATTAGATAATATAAAAATGATAAATACACAATTAAGATATTTATAATTAGAATATTTTATTAATTTATTTTAATTATAAATAAAAATTTTATATTATTGTAAAACAGTTCTAGCCTATAACTTATCTTTGTTTACAGAAAACTTTGTTTAATTTGAATGTTTTATCAGCTCTGCCATCTACTAAAGTACATTCGCAATTCATTGCTGGTTTTCCTGGTTTTTCTTTTGGTAAGACTGCCCCTTGATCGACTGGTGCTGGAATTTGTGGAACATAGTGATCTCTATTATATAATCTAGTATTAGCACCCATATACATATTACTTCTAATTCTATTAAGTTGTTGTGGATTAAGACATTGGTCATAAAATCGATTTACTGTTTGCCCTCTTTTAAATTGAGGCGTTTCTAAACGTGTAGAAGTTGATTCTTGACTATTTTTACAAGAATCTGGATATTTAGGTGGATTTTTAAAATTTCCTTTTACATAAGGAAATTTTAGTTTAGGATTATTTGTCCATTTTCTTGGAGTTCCATGTAAATCAGATTCAATATCAATAAGATCATGAGCTTCGAAATTTTTAAATACTCTTCCTACTCGTACTCTTTGTTCTGGTGTTTCAGAAAAACAGTGATCATCTCTAGAAAAAGCATATGGTTGAATGGAATATTTTCCAGGTTGAGTCGATTCATTTAGAGCGTACTTATAAGAATCGGCGTCATAGTTTAATCGCGAAAAAGACATTTTGACTATAATATATAATAATAAAAAAGATATTTATTTTTATTGTTATATATAATAATAAAAAAGATATTTATTTTTATTGTTATATAAAATTTAAATTAGAATAATCAATCTTTATATATTTTATTATTTATATATTTATTTATATATTTACCAACATTTTTTAATATCACATTGTTTGAAATTTACTTTTTGTCTATATTTAATAATATTACTCGAACAAGTATTTGGTTTAGGTGCTGAACTACATTCTGGTCCATTATCAATTTTTTTACAAAATTTATTTTTATTATCTGGACAATTTGTTAATTGTCTTCCAAGGCCAAAAAGATCATTTTCTATATTAACTAAATTAGATTGAGAATTAAAAGAATCAGTAGTAACTGGATTTCCTTGTAAAACTCCTAAATGTTCAATTCTACATTGATTAGCATTAATGAATCTGTTTTTTTCAATAATATGAGATAAAACACTTGTACTCTGTGTTAAATCTGTTTGGTAGGCACAATTATCATATTTTGGATTAGTAAAAGCCATAGTACTATATATTATTTTAAAGATAATTATTTTACAAATAGCAAATGATAATTAATATATAAATAAATAATTATTTTCTATAAAATTTAGATGATTTTCTTTTATAATCGCGTGCAGAAATTCCTTGCCTATTTGTAAAAATCGGTAATTTTTCAGGATTCCCTATGTTTTGACCTCCAATTTTAAATTTATTAATATTTAAAAATTGTACTTCATTTTTTGGTAATATATGCATTCGCCCTCCTGTAATTTTTTCAGCAAATCTATCAATTGGTTTTGGCTCCATATTTGAACGAGTTAATTCACTATCTTTATCGATGTTACAAATAGGGATATATCCATCGTCATAAGATAATTTAAGATAATTTAAATCTTCTGTTTTAATATCTCCTATAATTCCATTTTTCAGACCACAAGTTCTAAAAGGTTTTATATTATATTCATAAAAATTTTTTGATAATATTTTGTCACCATTCATTTTACATTGTTCCATATTAAATTTAGTATTAATTAACACATTATTACTAACATTTTTATTTTGATAATCACTATCAGCATATTCGTAGTCTAATCCAATATTATCATTTGAATCTTCTTCTTGATAAATACAAGTTGTTTCTTGTGTTTTTAATAATATTTTTTTTTTGTTAATAATATTAGTTTCGGTTTCTGTATTATATTTTTTATTCATGATTTTATTCTATATAAAATATAGAATAAAATAAATCGTTAGATAATAAAATATATTAAGAAGTTATTATATATATTATATATAAATATGAATATATTTCAAAGACAAATTAATGGATTAAGTAATTTAGGTAATACTTGCTATATTAATTCTGTATTACAATCAATATGTTTAAATGAGGATTTATGTTATTTTTTATTATCTAATAAATATAAAAAAAAAATGAAAGTTGTTGATAATGCATTTATGACAAATTTAACTCGGACTTTAAGAGCTATGTATGATGTTAAAAAAATAATAGCTCCTGTTAGTCTAATTAAAACATTAGATAAAGAGATTGATAATTTAAATATACATTGTCAACAAGATGCAATGGACATTTTAATAACAATTTTAGATAAAATTGATACTGTATTATCTCGTGAAGTTAATGTTAAAATAAAACCATTACCAAATTCAGATAAAGTTACAATTAATTCAAAAAAAGAATGGAGTAATTTTCTTCAAAAAAATTACTCAGAAATAAAAAAATTTTATTATGGTCAATTATGTTCAATTACACATTGTAATGAATGTTTAAATGAATCAATTATATATGAACCTACTGCTCATATTCCATTGTCATTACCGTCATTAACTCCAAATGAAACAGCAGATATTTATGATTGTTTCAAGACGTTTAATGAAAATGAAAAATTAGAAAATGAAAATCAGTATTTATGTTCTAAATGTAATAAAAAAACTGATGCAACAAAAAAAATGTCAATCAAAATTACACCATCGCATTTAGTAATTCAATTAAAAAGATTTACTTATACAAATAACTATGAAGGTCATAAAATTCATAATTTTATAGATATTCCATTTAATTTAGATATTAGTAGTATTGTTTATGACGGTGAAAACAAGGATTGTAGTTATAAATTATACAGTGTAATAAATCATATGGGTAATTTTGGAGATGGTCATTATTTTACATTTTCTAATATAAATAATAAGTGGTATTGTTTTAATGATGAACATGTTCAAGAAATTGAACAAGGAACTGTTTCAAATAAATATGCTTATATATTATTTTACAAAAAATGTAATTAAGCGAATTTACTTGTAGTTATTTATTAAAATAAATACAATTATTAAAAATATTTATCGAAGTTTAATTTTTATTGAGTACATTCACATTATTAGTATTCGTATTTCGTTCTACTTGAAGTAATTGAATGATTAATAAAAATAATAATAACAGATACATTATCAGTAGATAATTTATCATTTATCGCATATTTAACAAGATGTTTTGCTATATTTTTTTTTTCAATATTTTTATTTAAACATACATGAATGAATTGAATTATATCATAATTTGTCATTACATCATATAAACCATCTGATGCAATTACAAAATATTTATAATTATTTGTTATTTTTCCTAATATAATATCTGGAAAAGAGATTAAACCTCGTTTTTTTAAATTTTTATCACCTATCGCACGGGTCATTGCTAATACACCATTTAATCGAGAATTATGGATAAATCCGCCATCGGAATAAATACGACGTTGTTCTGATATATTATTGGGTTTATGATCAATAGATAATTGAACAATTTTTTTTCCAATTAAAGCTATAATTCTGGAATCACCTGTATTTGCAATAGCAAAATTTTTTGTTTGATTGTTAATAAAAATAGAACAAGCAGTACTACCAGATGTTTTATTTGTTTCTAAAAATTTTTTATCAATATATAAATAAGAATTTATTAAAATATTTTTAATATTTTTATTTTTATTCTTTTTATATTTTTTTAAAAAAATATTATATAAATATTTTTTAAGAAAATTTGCACAATCTTTTCCACCATGTCCATCTAATACTGAAAAGAAACATAAATTATTATTATATTTATTAATAATCCTATCCTCCATATAATCTCGCTTTCCTTGTTCTTGGTGTATTGAAATTGTATAAAATATGTTATTTAAATTTTTTTGATATTTACTATTGATATTTTTTTGTAATTTTATTTGTAAAATTTTATTATATAAATTTTTTTTATTCCCATATGTTGAAATATTCATTTTTTTTAAAATTTCTTTTAATTCCTCTAATTTCCAATCATGTAATAAACTTTTATTTTTTATATTATAAAATTTTTTTATATTAGAATACAATTCTTTACATGTTAAATTTATTTTTAAATTTAATAATTTACATATATTTTGTAATTCTTTTTTTCTCCACGGTTTTGTTCGATTATTACTTATTTTAATAAATAAATTACGAGATAACATAAAATTATCTAGATACTATATTATAATAAATTATTAATTTTTATATAATTTCTCAATATAAAATTAAATTGAGAAATTATATAAAAATTTTAATATTCAATTATAATATAAAAATTGAATCATAATAATTATTATGAATATAATAATAACTATTATGATAAACAACAAAAATAATCAAATAAAATTTTGTGATAAGAAGGCATCATACTTAAATAGTAATATATTACAAGAAATTTGTAAACAATTAAAATTTAAATATGGTTATAATTTAGGAGATAAAAATTTGACAATATTAAATAATTCTAATATTAATTGTCTTAAAAAAGATACACATTTAGTATCTTTTAATTTACAAGGAAATTTTTTTTTATTATTTTTAACTATTATTAAAGGAAGAAAATATTGTTTATTTATTGAAAAAAAAAAAAATAATAATATTAAAATATATTCTGTAAAATTTCGTTTCGATTCCGAATTATATAATGGAACACTTTTTGAAGGTATATTAACTATGAATAATAAACAGTGTTGGATTTATTTCATAAATGATATATATTGTATGTCTGGTAATAAAATGAATAAAATTCCTTTTAGTAAAAGATTAGAATCAATTTCTAATATTTTAAAAATGAATTATAAATATAGTGATTTTATGAATGTATGTCATATACAAATTCAATCCTTTTTTTTGTATCATCATTTAGAAATGATAAAAGAAAATTCAAATAAACAACTTATCTTTCATCCTGAACATAATACAACTAAATTTATATATTATTTAAATGAAGTTGTTAAGACAACTTCTCATACAATTAATCAAAATGTTGTATTTGAAATTCGCCAAACATCTTTACCTGATGTATATGAATTATGGTGTTTTAACAAAAATAAACTTAGTAAAAATTCAATTGCTACTATTTCTTCATTAAAAACTAGTTTATTTGTTCGAAAAATCTTTAAAGAAAATTCTTCACGAAAAACATTATATGTATTATGTCAATATCAACAAAAATTTAATATTAATGGTTGGGTTCCAATTCAATTATCAAATAATATTGAACCAGATCATTTATAATTTGTGTTAAAAAAAAATTTTTTTTATGTAAATTACAAATATAAATATAATTTTAGATAAAAATGACTAAATTAACAGATAAAGAAATTAAATCAATTAATATTTTAATACAAGCTCTAATAAAAGGAAAACGTTTTCGAATTTATTCTGAAAGAGAATGGCATATTTTAGAATCAATGTTAAAATATTTAAAATGGTAATTTATTGAAGAATTTTAAATGCGTATATACAAAAATAAATAAATTATTATATATAATATAAACAAATATGTCAACAAATACATCAATAAATATTCCAAAAAATTTTAATCAAGAAGAAGCACTTCGTGTTCTTATTGTTGCTATTTACAAAGCACAATCCAAAGGAGCATATAATTTTGATGAAGCAGCTATTCTTTCAAGAGCATCAAGAACTTTAATGAAAACGGAAGATGGTGAATCCGTTAAATCCAATATTCCGAAAGAATTATCTCAAGAAGAAGCATTACGAATTTTAATTGGTGCTGTTAAAAAAGGACAATCGAAAGGTATTTATACAATAGAAACTGCTTCTGCTCTTTCAAAAGCAGTTAAAACTTTTGCAATTAAACCGGAAGAAGTTAATTCGGAATCTTCTAAATTAAAAACAATTACTGAAGAAGATAATGATAATGATAATAATGATGATGATTCTACAATAGTTATATAAATTAACTGCGTATATTCAAAAATAAAAATATATAATATTTTTATATATATCATAAAATGGCTGAAAATCAAACTACAACTGACATTCCAGAGGTGCTTAATCAACAACAAGCAATTGGATTACTTGTTCAAGGAGTTCAACTTGCACAACAACGAGGAGCATATAATTTAGAAGAAGCTGAATTAATTGCTATTGCAATCCGTGCTTTTAAACCAGATGAAGAAAACGCAAAAGCTGCAACTGAAGCAACTGAAGCAACTGAAGCAACTGAAGCAACTGAAGCAACTGAAGCAACTGAAGCAACTGAAGCAACATCAGAAGTTAGTACTTCGGAATAAATTTTAAATATATAGTAAATTTTTTTACAAAAAATTCCATTTAATTATAATAAATTTTTATAAAAATTTATATTATAGTTAATCAAATATATTAAACTATTATCATTTATTAAATCAATTAATATGATAATTTTGTAATAAGTTAAAAAATATATAAAAAATTGATTTTTATTAGTATTATTAATATAAGTAATATGTCGAAATCAAGAAGTAAAAAATTCGTTAAAAAAACTCATTATGAACATATTATTGATGTTCCTGATACATATATCGGAGGCATTGAATTAATAGAAGATGAATTATATACTTTAGAAGAAAAAGATGATAATATTAAAATAATACATAAAAAAATTAGTTATGTACCTGGTTTAGAAAGAATATATGAAGAAATTTTGTTAAATGCTTTTGACCAAACTGTAAGAGAAGGAACGGGTGTTACAAAAATTAAGGTTGATATTAATCAAAAGACCGGTGAAATTAGTATTTATAATGATGGTGACGGTATTCCTGTAATAAAACACGATGAATATAATGTTTGGATTCCAGCCATGATTTTTGGCGAATTACTTACTTCTTCAAATTATGATACAAATCAGAAAAGAATAACAGGAGGTAAAAATGGTTATGGTGCGAAATTAACAAATATTTTTTCTACATCATTTAAGGTAGAAACGATTGATGATAAAGAGAAAAAAAAATTTGTAATGCAATTTGAAAATAATATGAAGGTTAAACATAAACCGAAGATTACAACAAATAGTTCTAAACCATATGTTCAAATTACATTTACACCAGATTTTTCTAAATTTGGATTAAATGGATTTACAGATGATATATATAATTTAATGAAAAAACGTGTATATGATATATCTGCTTGTTCAAATAAAAATGTAAATGTTTATTTAAATGGTAATCGAATCAAAGAAAAAACATTTGACCAATATGTAAATTTATATATTGGTGCTGATAAAATTGTTAAAAAACGAGTTTATGAAGTATGTTCTGAACGTTGGGAAGTTGTTGCGACAATGAGTGATGAAACATTTGAACAAGTTTCATTTGTTAATGGTATTTCAACAAAAAGTGGAACACATGTTAATTATATTGAAGGACAATTAACTAGAAAATTAAAGACTATAATTTCTAAAAAAAATAAAAATATTCAGAATAGTTTTATAAAAAATAAACTTTCTTTATTTATAAAATGTTTTATTGAAAATCCGGTTTTTAATAGTCAATCTAAACAAGAATTAACTAGTAAACATCTAAAATTTGGTTCTACTTGTATTTTATCTGATAAATTTATTAAATCTTTTTCAAAAATTGGTATAATCGATGAAGTATTAAGTTTTGCTGAATATAAAGATGAAAGAAAATTAAAAAAAACTGATGGTAAAAAAAAAATTAGATTAACTGGTATTCCAAAATTAGAAGATGCAAATTGGGCTGGTAGTAAAAAATCAGATCAATGTATGCTTATATTAACAGAAGGAGATTCAGCAAAAACTTTTGCAATTTCCGGTCTAACTATTATTGGAAGAGATAAATATGGAATTTTTCCATTGAAAGGTAAACTTTTAAATGTCAGACAAGCAACGAAAACTCAATTGTTAAAAAATGAAGAATTAACGCACCTTAAACATATTATTGGATTAAAACAAGATTATAAATATACAAGTTTAAAAGAAACACGTTATGGTGGTATTATAATTTTAACAGATCAAGATGTAGACGGTTCTCATATTAAAGGTTTAGTTATGAATTGGGTTGAACATTTTTGGCCAGAATTAGTTAAATTAGGTTTTTTAATATCTATGGCTACACCAATTGTTAAATGTTTTAAAGGTAAAAAAGTTGAAATTTTTTATACTGAAACAGAATATGATCGTTGGATAAAAAAAAACAACGATGGTAAAGGTTGGAGAATTAAATATTATAAGGGTTTAGGAACAAGTTCTGGAAAAGAAGCGAAAGAATATTTTAAAGATATTGAAACTAAACTCATTAAATATGTTGATGATGATAATACTAAAACTGCTATTAACTTGGCATTTGGTCCATCAAAAGATTTTTCCGATATTAGAAAACAATGGTTATATAACTATGATCGTGAAAACATTATTGAACAATCACAAAAAATAGTTACTATTAATGAATTTATTAATAGAGATTTAATTCATTTTTCAAATGCTGATAATATGAGGTCGATTCCACATGTTTTAGATGGATTAAAACCATCACAACGAAAAGTATTATTTTCGGCATTAAAAAAAAATCTTAAAAATGAAATAAAAGTTTCTCAATTTGCAGGTTACGTTTCTGAAAATTCTGCATATCATCACGGTGATATGAGTTTAATGGGAACTATTATTGGTATGGCACAAAATTATGTTAGTTCAAATAATATAAATTTACTTAATCCAAATGGTCAATTTGGTACTCGATACCAAAATGGTGATGATGCTGCTAGTTCAAGATATATATTTACAAATTTAAATGATATTACAGTTCATATTTTTGATATAAATGATACACCAATACTGAATCATTTAACTGATGATGGAAAAAATATTGAACCAGAATTTTTTGTTCCAGTTGTACCTATGATTTTAGTAAATGGTACTAAAGGTATTGGAACCGGTTTTAGTACAGATGTTCAACCTCATAATTTAGATGAAATTATAAAAGCATTAAAAGATAAAATTCAAGGTAAAACTCCAAAAAAATTACATCCTTGGTATAGAGGTTATACAGGAAAAATATCTTATTTAGGTAATGATGAGATACCGAATCATATAAATAATGGAAGATATTTAGTTACAGGTTCATATAATATTTTTGATGAAAAAAAATGTATTATTGAAGTTACTGAAATACCAATTGGTGTTGCTACTGAAAAATATAAAGCGGATTTAGAAAAATTAATAATAGATAATTCAAAAGATATTAAACCAGCTGTTCGTAGAGCACAATGTATTACACATTTTGATAATTATTCAACCGAATCAAGAGTTAGATTTTTGATTTATTTTGATAAAATAAAATTTTCTAAAATCTTACAAAAAGAAAATGGATTTATTGATGTTTTAAAAATATCAAAAACAGTTACTACAAATAATATGCATCTTTATAATCCACAAGGAGTTATTACAAAATATAAAACTACAAACGATATTTTAGATGAATATTTTAATTTTCGATTAAAATTTTATAATACCCGAAAAGTAAATATGCTACAAACTTTAGACAAAGAACTCCACATCTTAGAAAATAAAGTACGATTTATTAAAAAAGTTATTAATAATACAGTCAAAATTTTTAAAATGAAAATTAATATTGTTAGAGAACAATTAGAAGAGAAACAATTTGAAAAATTTGATATAACTAATTCAGGTAAAATATCTTATGATTATTTAACTGGTATGCCTATTCATTCATTGACGGATGAAAAAATCAGAGAATTGAAAGAATTAAGAGATAATAAAAGAGAAGACATGACAATTTTAGAAGACACTACTATTCAAGAATTATGGACATATGATTTGGATGATACTTTAGAATTGAATAAAAAATATAATAAAATTCTTCAAGATGATAGAGAAAGTGAAACTGTTAAAAAAACAAAGTCAAAACTTAAAAAAATTGTACGAAAAAAAAAATAGATACTAAAAAATAATATCACATTGTTAAAGAACTCTACCTTTAGTATATGCTTCGTTATAATTTGTTTTTTTTTTATATAAATAATTAAAAAATAACAAGTCCATAATTTATTATTTTTTAAGTAAAACTTTTTCAGTTAAATTTTTTAGAATTATGATTCTTCATACTTTGGAGCCAAACATAATTTTATGGAACCTAATGAGGCACATGTATAACGAATAATTAATGGATAATCATTTTTGAGATACATTTCAATTGAGTTACATAAATTTGTACATTTACAAAAAGATATAAGATGTTTTGTTGAAAATACACCTTGTACAATTTCTTCTGGATTTGCTTTAGTAAAACTAATACCATCCATTGTTTCACCAATAATTGTTTCTTGTGTAGCAAAGTCCCCAAGACAACTAAACATTAATTTATTTCCATAACTTTTTATTTCTATCTCACTTGATAAATTATTCATATCTTTTACTATTTTTTGAAAATCAACTGATGGTAATGTAATTACAGAATCAAAGGTTGTCGGTGGAACTACAATATTCTCCTCATCAATTTCCATAAGATTTAGTTTGTAATTTGTAATTGAATTTTTTTCACCATTTTCTATCCGAATTCCCAATACACCATTATTACCACTGTCTACATATAAATTACAAATATCATCATTACCAATTGTTCTTATCAATTTAAATAAATTTATCATATTAACACCTAAAACCAAGGGTTGTTTACAATAATAATATTCAAAATCATCAGCTTGTAATCGTAAATGGACTAATACTGTATGAGTTGAATCCATTTTCATAATTTTCATACCAGTTTTATCAAATTCCATATTAGCATCTGTCAAAATTTCTTTTAAAGCTTCTATTAATATACGAAATGCAGAACTTTGTACAGTTTTGACATCTAAAATTTTTGACATATCTTGAATTTTTGACATAGTCTGTTATAATTATTATTATAAGTTAATTACTTAATTACTTTAACGAAAATATCAATAAAAATTTTTTTATTGAATTATTATTTATTTATTTCTGTTTATACTATATATAAAAAATGAGTAATAAGTGTTATAATTCGTCTTATATATTTGATAATTGTCAATCAGTTTCTCAAAGTAAATATATGCTTATTGAAAATAATAATAAAAATACAAATCAATGTAAAAAATATCATTGTCATTATAAAACAACTGGTGAATTAGTTTGTAAAACAGATATTATTGATATCCACGATTATAAAAGAAAACAAAATACAATTAATATGAATAAACAATATAAAGAAATTTCTGAAAATGGAATTCAACAATCTCAATGCTTATACGATGCTTTTGGTAATTTAGTATGTGATATAAATAGTAATTATTGATTTATTAATAAAATTGATATATTTATAGTCTAATAACTTAATATTATTTATAATATAATGAATACTATAAAATATAAATCTATTTCTATTCCAAAACTAGATGAAATATTTTGTAATAGCAATATTGAATTACCTGATTTAGTAATTGATATAATAGCACAATATTCGCAATTTGAATATAATTTTACTATGAATATAAATATAAATATTTCTCGTATTGATAAAATTTACTCGCATCCCGACAATGTTAATTCATTTAAAATGAACGTATATTCTTCTATTTCTCTTGGAGAGATTAGAAAAAGATTTGATAAATATATTAGGAACATGTCTATTAAACATTATTTTTATTTAATGAAAATGGGGTATTTAGAATCTTTACTAAGATATAATTCTATACCTAAAGAAATTTTAATTAAATTAAAAGAAAATGAAAAATATTTTACACCAACATTTAGAAATGTGCGTGGAAAATATTGTGTAACTTATCTAAGAAGATATCTCTATTCAGTACTTAATATTGCACAGAGGCAACAATCTTTCATATTTTATATCTAAATAATATATATATAATGGTTAAAAAATCAGCTTTAAAAAAAAATATAAAAAAATAAAAAAAACTGGACTGGTAAAAAAATTGCTATTGAAGAAAGGTGGAGGTGCAGATTTTGATGATATTATTACTATTATTCCGGCAGAAAATGAAGACAATAAACTATATACCGAAGCGTGTAAGGAATATAACGTAGAATTTACAAACTTAAATGATGATGATGGTAAATGGAAAATGATTACTGCGGATGGTAATGATGACGATGACGAGTTTATATGTTCTGATTTTGCTAAATTTATAAAGATGTTAAATAAAAAATATCCAAATGGAATTTCACCTGTAAAGATTAGTGATAATTCTATATATGGAGAAGGAACGTATGTTCTTTCAGGTCAAAATCTATCAGATAAATTGGATGAATTTTGTAAAATAAATAAAAATTTAAAGTCGTGTAAAAATAACGAACCAATATTAAAACATATTATAAGAAATAATCCTGCCGAAGCTTGGGAAACACTTGAAGGACAAAAAATATTAAGTGATTTTAATAAAGTAGTAAAATATTACATGACTGCTAGATATGTTTCAAAGGAAAATATAAAAGAAATACCAGAAATTATGGAGACTGGATACTGGAATATGTTTGTAATACCTGTTGTTAAATATATTAATATTCCTAACGATTTTAAAGAAAGAGTAAAAGATATTTCATTTCCTAATGATGAACCAACAAGAAAAAACTTTCCTTCTACATTTGGTCAATATATCGAGATTATGAAAGAATATAAATCTGAACATGATTTTGGCGATAATATAAACAAAAAATGGCCTAAATATATAGAAGATCATCAACCTTGGGGGAGAAATGCAGTTAATTTTATTAATTTTTATGGAAAATACAAATATCCTGCTCCAAAAAACGTTACTGTTGATGAAGTTAATGAAGAATATAAAAACTATATTTTAAAAAATGGAGTTGTTAGTTTAGAAGAATTAGCACAATTTCTTTTTAAAGATGAAGATGAGGAAGAAGTAGCCGGAGAAGAAGAAGATATTAAAGAAAATATAGGTGGTAAAAAAAAACGAAAAACTAATGGTGATAAAAGAGCACGAAAACACAGAGGTATTGTTCAAATCGGTGGTAATAAAGGGCATTTGAGAAAAGGTTATAGATATTCTGGTAAAAAATTAAAAAGTGGATTACCACAAATTATTAAATGTAAAAAATGTTAAATTTTAAAATATAAAAATAAAATTGAATATTATCTTTAATAAGAATAAAAATAATGTTAATGTATCAACCGCAAGATAGATATATTCCTTTAGTATATTTAGATGATAATCAAAGAGAAAGAAATTCCCCATGTTTAATTAAATTAAATAAATTCATTAATTTGTTTTCACTATTAGTGAGTATATATTTGATTTCAAATACTGTATTATTAAAATTTAAATATTTAGATTACATTTCTGTTGACGATAAAATTCTATATTCTTTATTTGGAATCGGTATTTTATATTTTATTAGTTCTCTATCTTCATTCGGTAATCGAAATAGAATAAATATAAAATCATGTTATTTATATTTACTTTGTTTATCAGTTATTGCTGAAATGGCTTATGGTTCTGCTTTATATAAAAAAGAACCAGAATTATTTCAAAATTTAGAGTTAAAATATTTCTTATTATCGTTGGGATTTTTTCATTTAATTTATCTTTCAGTTATGATATTTTTAAAATATAAAATGCAATAACTGAGAGTAATTTCGCTTAAATATGAAAAGTAAATATCTAAAAACATAGTAAAGATGAATTATTATCAAATATTAGAGATTGATATTAATGTAGAAGAAAATTTAATTAAAAAAAGTTTTAGAACATTATCAAAAAAATTTCATCCGGATAAAGGTGGAGATGAAGAAAAATACAAGAAAATAACTGAAGCATATAATGTTTTAGGTAATCCTGCAAAAAAAAAAGAATATGATTCTTTATTATTTACTACGAATTTGAAATCAATAATTATTTTAAGTGATGATGATGACCAACAAGAACAAGGTATGAGTGCATTTGATGATAATGATATCGCAGATGATAATGATGATGATAAAAATAATAGTGAAGAAAATTATTTTAGAAAAAGAAAAAATTCTATAAATTCATTACCAAAGAAAGACCCTTTTGAAAATATAATAAATAAATTTATGTACGATAATCGTAATTATCTAAATTTAGATGAAAATAATCAACGAGATGAACAAATTAATCAACGAGATGAACAAATTAATATTTTATTAAAAAAGATGTATAACGGTTCACATCTAAATGATGAAATATTGAATATAATGAGTAAAAATTTTCCATATGATATATCACATATTACAGATTTATGGAAAAACGTAATAAAAGAGAAAGATAAAAAAGTAAAAGAAGAAAATAAAATTTATAAAATTTATAAAATATCTACACCTTTAAGCAATTTAATAACAAAAAGTAAAAAAAATATAGTAATAAATTATTCAAAAAAATGTACAAAATGTTTAGGTATATTCAAACTCTATAAATGTAGAGCATGTTTAACGACATACAAAAAACAAATGAAGCGATGTTTAGAATGTAATACAAATTTAAAACCAATTTATTGTAAGAATTGTAAAGAAACCGGTAAAATAAATCAAAAAATAACGTTAAATATATTCTTATATGAAATGGAAATAATTCCAGAAAATTATAGAAATATAGTGATAAAAATAATTCCAAAAAATTCAACCAATTTTAGTATAATAAATGATATAGATATAAAAACACAGCATGAAATTTCATTTTATGATTGTATGTATGGTACAAATATAAAAGTAAAGTACTTTTGTAAAAAAGTGTTGGTAGTAAAAATTCCTCCGAAAGTTCCTGTACATATTCCATTTATTGTAACAAATTATGGAATATTAAATAAAACTGGGACAAAAAGAGGTAATTTATTAATAGAATTAGTAATAAAATATCCAACAAATATTACAAAAAAAACTTTATAAATATATAAGTAACTTAATCGTATAATAAATAAATTATGAGTACATTTGGTAGATTATACAAAGTAACAACATTTGGTGAATCACATTGTGATAGTGTTGGAGTAATAATTGATGGTTGTCCTTCAAAATTATGTTTAATAGAGAAAGATATTCAAACACAGTTAGATAGAAGAAGACCCGGTCAAAGTAAAATTTCTACTGAACGAAATGAATTAGACAGAGTAAAAATTCTTTCCGGTACTGAACAAGGTAAAACACTTGGAACTCCTATTGGAGCAGTTGTGAAGAACAGAGATATGAGACCAGAAGATTATAACTTTGATAAAAATAGTTATGTTGTGAGACCATCTCATGCTGATTTAACTTATCATTTAAAATATGGTATTCATGCATCGAGTGGAGGGGGAAGATCAAGTGCTCGAGAAACAATTGGTAGGGTAATAGCTGGAACAATCGCTGAAAAGTGGATGTATGAAAATTATAACATAGAAATCATTGCTTGGGTGAGTTCTGTTGGTAATATTAATTTTGATATATTTAATAAAAAATATAAAAATTTATATAAGATACTTACTCGTAAAGATGTTGATAAAACTATAGTTCGTTGCCCAGATGAAGATATTTCAAAAGAAATGATAAAATATATTCAACAGTTAAAAAATTTGGGTGATACAACTGGTGGAATTATTAGTTGTATTTGTAGAAATGTTCCACAAGGATTAGGAGAACCGTGTTTTGATAAGTTAGAAGCTAAATTGGCACATGCTATGTTATCGATTCCGT
>Ga0208879_1001409_pt1 | contig 22688 bp, 25 predicted proteins | sample Knorr_S15_td_Bot_FD_185605 | JGI IMG/M metagenome (GOLD analysis project Ga0208879, IMG submission 185605) | Marine microbial communities from Southern Atlantic Ocean transect - Knorr_S15_td_Bottom_ad_5009_LV_A (SPAdes) (version 2) | ecosystem: Environmental > Aquatic > Marine > Oceanic | place...
CATTCTTGGCTTACTTGACCTACTGTAAGATTAGGTAGAAGTAAAATGCTTAGTAAAAAATATTTTAATGTTTCCATATCTCAATTTTATAATTAGTATTATTAGGAGGGGTGTCATAACCTAAATTAATAAGAGCCTGTTCAAAGTTAGGGTCAGGTATCAATGTTTGCCCAAACCCAATCATATGCAAACAAAGTAATATGAGTAGTAGTTTTTTCATTCTAAAACTATTCTTTTCTCTACTGTTCCATCATCATAGATGTAAAAGAGTTGTTCGTTCTTCTTTCCTTTTGTTTTTCTATCTAAGATATCTGTTACTTTAAAAAGTTCTTTGTTTTTAGTGTGTTCTTCTATTGAAGTTGTACCACTACAGTTAATACTAAAATAATGGTGTGGGTCAATATTCCAATTAGCAACTGTCCAATTATTATTTGCCCAAATGGTATCATCAACATCTATGCAAGTAAGATTTTGATTTTGATTTACTCTAAAAACGACAAAATTGGTATTATTTCCATTTCTTACATCTAAACTATTGAGTTGATTATCTTCACAATAAAGAGATTGTAAACTTGTATTTTGACTCACATCAAGATTTGTAAGATAGTTAGACTCACAAGACAATAAACTTAAATTACCATTCTGACTAACATCCAGATAAGTAAGTTGATTATACCTACAAGAAAGAGTATCTAGATAGGTATTATTACTTACATCAATACTTGTTAGGAAATTATCTTCACAAACTAATTTGGTTAATGAAGTGTTATTACTTACATCTAATGAAGTGAGTTGATTATCATCACAAACCAAAATTGTTAAAGCAGTATTTTGACTTACATTAAGGCTTGTGAGTAGGTTATAATTACATAACAAAATAGTTAATTCAGTATTTTGACTTACATCAAGGCTTGTGAGTAGGTTATAATGACACAACAAAATAGTTAAAGCAGTAAAATCTTCAATACCTGTTAAATCAAAAACACCAATTGCCTGACCAGCACCATAAGATAAATCTAAATATGTTACAGTATCAATAGCTGCTGTAAATACACTATCATCATATTGGACTCCATTACCCATACCATTATTCTCTAAATACGCTTCAAACCAATTATCCGGTACATAAGTTTGTTGCCCAAACCCAATTATAGGCAAGCAAAGTAATATAAGTAGTAGTTTTTTAAATGAAAATTTCACTTGCTTAATTTTTCTTATAATCATATAATCTAGCTGTAGAAATAATTTGACTAAAAAGTCTTTTTAAATAATATCTTCTTCCTTCCAGAGATTCAAAATTAATATTATCCTTATCACCTGTATATTTAACAATTACTCTAAATACAATACCATCATTAACTGCATAATAAGTATCGTGTATACCATACTCATAGTCATCCTCATATATTATAGTTGATAAAAACCCAGAATTTCCACAGACTTGAGCTTTATTTATATCCTTTTTGTGAAGGAAACCCAAATTCATCAATTCACCTTCTTTAAGATCCCTTCTTTTAGCATACTCCTCTGCACCTTTACTTATTATTTTATGCATCCAACTACTTTTATATTTTTTTCTCTCTTTCTTTTTTAATCCTTCTAAATTAAAGGGAGTCATAAATTCAAGTGTAGTTGTTATATTCTTTTTGCTAATGTTTTGATATTTCCAATTACCTAAATCATTCATTAAAGATGAATGAGGCTTTTTCCATTTAAAACTTAATTTTTTAAATCCCCACTCAGTAGCTTTTCTATTCTGATCAGGCGCAACGATGCTTAACAAACCTTTATTCTCAATTGCAGCATTTAAAAGTTTGTTTCGTGAATGAGCTGACCATATTTGTGTTTTTCCATAATCATAAGCTTTAATAGGATTAGTAGCTATCTCTAAAGAGATCAATCTATCTTTTTGATCAGTATATTTTAACTTTGCTAACCTATTCTTTTCTTCTTCAGCTTCGGCTAATGCTAATTGACCATAATCAATTGTGTAAATATTTTGTGTTACTTTCACTTCTCCTGAAATATTTACATTATGATCTATAGTTCCTGAAACATTTACATCCTTTTTTATATAATAATCTGAATATTGCCCAAACCCAATCATTGGTAAAGCAATTAATATAAGTAGTAGTTTTTTCATCTTAGTTTATTGTTAATCTATTGTTTTATTCTATAACTATTCTTTTCTCTACTGTTCCATCATCATAGATGTAAAACAGAGGTTGATTTGTTTGTTTTGTTTCTCTTCCTAAGAGGTCTGTAATTTTAATAACATTCCTGCTCTTAGCTATATCATTAATAGCTGTTGTACCAATACTAATATTAAAAGGATAAATACATTCGGTAGTTGGATTTCCAGCAAACCAACCATCCACCAAATGTAGAAATCCGCTAAATGGTAAACTAAAATTTTGAACAACCTCTAAAAATCTACTTTCTATACTATTTGGCATAAGAGTATAAACATTAAGTGCTGTATTAAAATTTTCATAAGCTATCGTATCTCCCACACTATTTAATAAGACGAAACCAGGGTATCCAACACTGGGGCCATAACCAAAAACTTGTACATCAAAATATATTAAATCGGGTGTTGTAGTTGTGTCAATTTGGTTAAAACTAACAATCACAGAGTCACATTCATTTGGGGGTGTCTGCCCTATTGACATCAACATCCAACCACCATTATATAAAATAGTATCGCACATTATACAAGTAGATGTCATTCCTTGCCCTGTAATTGTTGCAGTTGCACATACCAATACGGTATCCAAATTATTAAGATTGAATGTTGGATTGTATACAGAATCAGAAGTGATAAATGCACCAGTGTTAAAGTTAGTTACATCCCAATTAATATCAAAAGAGTATAAAAAGGAGTTTATATAAGGATTAGCTAAAGTTGTGTATGTAACAGTTGTTGGTGTAGATCCTGAAATCGAAATAGATACAGAATCGCAATAAATAACTTGGGACTGTGCTTGTAAACCGAAAAATACAAAAAGGATAAGTAATACTTTTTTCATGATTTTTTTTTATTAATTAATAATTTCATAAACAATTAAAGTTTCCACATCTTCAGGGGCAACCAATGTTGGGTCATTAGTGTAGAACTCATAAGGCAAGTCAGAAAGCGATATTTCATTTGCATCAGCAAATTCATAAATTTTGCTATGAGTAACTGCACTCATCTCGTAAGCACCAAAATGAGTAGCCTGTAGCGTTTTTCCTTTAGTAGTCTCATCTAATAAAATGCAATATTCTTTTTCAAGTAAGTGTTTATAAGGATCTGCAACCCATGAATCAACTATTCCATGTTTTTTGGCTAGCATAATATCTAATGCATCTTTATCAACCATTACTGAAGCTTGAAAGACTACTATATCCTCATCACCAGGATTAACAGGAAAACTAATCCATTTTGCAAAAGGTCCTGAGAGTGGTTGTAAACCATTAGTTCCAACAAAACCAAACAATTCTCCATAAGTTGTCCCTAATGAATTTCCAATATCACCGATAGAACAAGTATTTTCAATGTAAATATAGTTTTGTTTTTCCCAATCTACTTCAGTAATTTCTGAAGAGCGTGCTGGCATGCTTTCACACACTTCTTTTAGCCCTTTCAATCCTTCTTCAAAATCAGGTCCAGCCATTTTATCAAAAAATAAAGTCATAAATCGTGAGAAAAAAGACATCTCACCTTTCATTCCCCAAGTTACTTTTGTGCCTCCATCAATAGCATCAAACTGCCAATAACCATAGGCTACTGGAAATGATTCAAAATTAAGCTGGGTTTCCATTCCTTCCAAACTGCAAGAGGTTATTTCCAAAGCACCCTTCATCTCATCAGAACCAATCCAATCCATTTTAGCACCTAATCCTCTTTCAGCACCTGAATAATTAGTGACCATTGAAGTGTCATTTTTCCACCAAACAGCCCAATTTTCCCATTGGTGTAAATCGGTAACTTGCTCATAAACAATATAGGTTGGTACATTTATTTCCACACTTCTTTCTACCTGATAATCTGGAGAAATAAACCAATTGAATGTTGTAAATGCTAAAACTACAATCAATACCCACTTTAATATTATCTTTATTGCATTCATAATTTCAACTTTTGATTAGTAATTAAGACCGCAATTTACAAAATTCCAGTAAATTTGGGCTTTCAAAATAAAAACCTACACTCATGATAAAAAATATAGGAATATTACTTCTAGTAACAATAGGAGTAAACGCACAAGATAGAGGACAATTTGAATCTTATTCAAACCCTTTTTACGGTAAAATAGTAAGCGAATCGGACAAATACGATAAAGCGGAAAAGGAAGAATACAAATCCTTTAAGATGAATTTTGATGGGAAAAAAATTCCTAAAAGTTTAGATGAATTTACAATTGTAGAGGCTGAAAACCCTATCTCACAAGGGAATACAGGAACTTGTTGGTGTTTTTCTACTACTTCATTTTACGAGAGTGAAATTCACAGATTAACAGGGAAAACGATTAAGCTTTCGGAATTATATCCTGTATATTTTGAATACATTGAAAAAGCAAGAGGCTACATAAACACTAGAGGAAAAACGCATTTAGGAGAAGGTTCGGAAACGAATGCGGTACAAAGAATGATGGATTGGTACGGAATTGTTCCTGCTGAAGCTTATGAAGGAAAACCAAGCGACCAACCCTTCTATAATCATGAAAAAATGTTTGGCGAATTTGAGACTTACCTTAAAAATTGTAAAACCACTAATTTCTGGAATGAGGATGCAATTCTTTCCAACATCAAATCCATTTTGAATCATTATATGGGAGTTCCTCCTACTTCATTTAAATATAAGGGTAAAACTTATACCCCAAAATCATTTTTGAAAAATATAACTAAACTTAAGCCAAACGACTATGTTGATTTTATGAGCTTAATGCAAAAACCATATTGGAGCCAGGAAGAATACAAAGTGCCAGATAACTGGTGGAGAAGTGATGCTTACTATAATGTCCCTTTGGATGAATTTATGTTTGCAATTAAAAATGCGATTGAAAACGGATATTCTATCTCAATAGGTGGTGATGTTTCAGAAAGCGGCTATTCTTCTACCCATGATGTAGCTATGGTTCCTTCTTACGATATTCCTTCAGAATATATTGATGAAAATGCAAGGCAATTCCGTTTTTCAAATGGTACAACAACTGATGATCACGCCATTCATTTAATTGGCTATAAAATTGATGATAATGGTGATTGGTGGTTCTTAATAAAAGATAGTGGTTCAGGAGCGAGAAACGGAAATTTCTCCGGATACTACTTTTACCATGAGGATTTTGTAAAACTTAAGATGATGACTTTTACAATTCATAAGGATGCAGTGAAAGCAACTTTAGATAAATTTAATAAATAAACTGAACACATAAGACTTATTATTTTGTTTAATTAATATACTGATAATTAACATTATTTTTACTGCATGAAAAAAATATTTCTATTACTTTTTATCCCATTCTTTAGCTTTAGTCAAAATATCAATAGTCTATTTCCCGATAAAGGAGAAGTTTATTTTTCCTTTCAATACGATACCAAACATCAACTGAATACGCTTTCTAAAATTGTTTCTATTGACCATAAAACAAACTCTGAAATTGCCTATGCTTATGCAAACAAAAAGGAGTTTTCAGAGTTTCTTAATTTAAATATTGACTATAAGATTATTAAAGAAGAACCTAAAAATTTCTCAAACATAAGTAAAAGTAGTTGGAACTACTATCCAACTTATCAGGAGTATATTGATATGATGCAAGCCTTTTCAGATTCCTTTCCAACTATCTGCAAACTCCATCATTTAGGAACTTTAAATTCAGGTAGAGAAATCTTGATTGTTCAAATCTCAAATAATGTAGGACAAAAAGAAAATGAGCCTTCTTTTCTGTATACTTCATCCATGCATGGAAATGAATTAGCAGGCTATATTTTAAGTTTAAGGTTAATTGACTATATCCTTAATGGTTATGGAAACAACTTAAAATTAACTGAATTAGTTGATAATATTGATATCTGGATTAACCCCTTAGCCAACCCTGATGGAGCTTATTATGGTGGAAATCAAAATGTATGGAATGCTACACGCTACAATGCAAACTGGGTAGATTTAAACAGAAATTATCCTGACCCTCAAGACGGACAGCACCCTGACGGAAACGCTTGGCAAGATGAAACTGAAATTTTTATGGGACTTGCAGATTCAGTAAATTTTACGATTTCTGCCAATATGCATGGTGGTGCAGAAGTAGCTAATTACCCTTGGGATACTTGGAGTAACCTAACAGCTGACGATAATTGGTGGCAATATGTTTCTAGCGAATATGCTGATTCTTGTCAAGCTAATAGTGGTAGTGGCTATTTTAATTATTTGAATGATGGAATCACAAATGGTTGGGATTGGTATGAAGTAGATGGCGGACGACAAGATTATATGAATTACTTTAAGTTTTGCAGAGAATTCACGTTAGAACTTTCGGATGATAAAACGCCAAACCCAAATGATTTACCCACTTTATGGAATGCAAATTATCCTTCTCTTTTAAATTATATGGAACAGTCCTTATTCGGATTAAGAGGAATTATTACTGATAGTGTAACAGGAAATCCTTTAAAAGCTAAAGTAGAAATTATAAACTATGATGTAGACAACTCTCACGTATATTCTAACCTACCCATAGGTAATTATCATAGGCATATCTATCAAGGAAATTATGATGTAACATTTAGTAAAAATGGCTATTACCCAAAAACTATTAATATTTCTGTTCTGAATAGCACTGCTACTGTTGAGAATATACAATTAGTACCACTAAATACTACTACAATTACAGAACAAGTACCCACAAATACCAGAGTTTCCAATATTGATATTCTAGGAAGAAAAAGTAAACAAAATAAAAATAGCATTCAACTCATTAAAACAAAAAATGGAACACTTACAAAACAAATTAAAATACAATAAATGAAAACAGCTATTGTATTATATGATGGAGAGTGCCAATTTTGCAAGAAATGGGTATGCTTTGTAAAAAGTAAATTACAAAAGAATGAAATATCGTTTCTTGCTTTTAGTTCAAGTGAAGCCATAAAAATAGCTGAGAATTTTCAAATAGAAAATCAAAACTCTGTAGTATATATTCAAGATAATGTTGTCTTTTTAAAATCACGAGCAGTATTGAAAATTTGCAAGCAATTACAATTCCCTTATAATTGCTTAGGGTTTTCCAAAATTTTACCTAATTTTCTGCTTGATTTTGCTTACAATTTTGTAGCAAAAAGAAGACTTAAATTAACGCATAAAAAACACTGTTGTAATGGCAAATAATGTATTCGGAGAACCTTTAATTGGCTGTAGTACAGACCCTTTAACGGGCTACTTTCGTGATGGTTGCTGCAATACTGACGAAACCGATTCAGGAATACATACTGTATGCATTGTGGCTACTGAAGATTTTTTACAATTCTCTTTTGCAGCAGGAAATGATTTATCTACTCCCCTGCCACAGTTTGGTTTTCCTGGAATAAAAGCAGGTGACAGATGGTGCCTGTGTGCTTTGCGTTGGGAAGAAGCCCTACAACATAATTGCGCACCAAAAGTTGTATTAGAATCAACTCATGAAAAAACCTTAGAGGTAATCAAATTAAATGACCTTATAAAACACGCATACAGATAAGGCTATGTTTGATGTTGTAATCCTTACAATATCAGCAATTATAACATCTTGTTCAAAAGAGAAAGCTGAACAAAGGGAATGTGAATTACAAAATATCAGTTATGTAGATATAACCAATGCTGATAACGAACCTTACTACATGTATATTGATGATATTTTCATACAAACATTATCTAGTGCATACTATTTAAATGACTATGAAATAAGTGCTGGTACTCATACTTTTAAATTTGTTGTAGTAAGTGCTATTATTCCCAATATTGATGAATCTACTACTTACTTTGGAGAATGTGAACACTACTCAATTATCTTTGGGGAAAATGACCCACTCAAATAACTAATCCAACACCTTCCAAATAGTACCCAATACTCCTGCTACTGCAAAAAGGGATTTAAAAAAAGAGGACCAAAATTTTAGTCCTCTTATCTTTTGATAAACTGCAATTACATAGGATAAAACAAATGTAATTATCAGCAATATGTAGAATGTCATCTATTTTACTGAAAGCAAGAATATATCAAATTCAATTTCGTCTTTAATAAGATGATCTCCTAAGTCTTTAAAAAAGTTTCCTGAATTATAGGTAATATCCCATTTTGTACGATCAATCTTAATGTTTGCTGTTACTAAATAGCTTAGTCCATTAATATTAACATCTGCATCAAAAGTAATAGGGTGAGTAATTCCTTTTATCGTTAAGTTAGCAATAACAGTATAATTATTCTCTTTTCCTTTAATCGCTTTTGTGATTGTTATTAAAGCAGTTGGAAATTGTTCAACATCAAAAAAATCTTTACTCTTTAAATGCCCTTCTAGTTTTGCACTGTATTCTTCAGATTCAATATCAGTATTACTAATTGAAGTCATATCAATACTGAACCGCCCCCCTACCAAAGTGCCATGCTCAATCATCAGCATTCCTCTTTGAATATTAATAGTTCCTTCATGTGCTGAAGCTACTTTCGACCCTATCCATTTTACAGTGGAGCTCTTTGCATCCACCCTTACATTATCGGTATGTGGTTTAGTTGCAAAACTAAAAGTTGTTACTATAGCTAGTAGTACAGTTAAAATTATTCTTTTCATGACTCTATTTTTTAATTTATTGCTCAAAAATACATAAATTTACGGCACAAACCAATGTTATGATAAGTATAAAAAAATTTACTTTTGAAAATAAAACCTTAAGGGAACACGCTTTTGCAATTCGCCATAAAGTATTTGTAATTGGACAAAATTGCCCTAAAGATTTAGAATATGAATTTGAGGAAGATTCCACTCACTTCTTGTTATCAGAAAATAATATTCCTTTAGCTACCGCTCGCCACAGGAAAACAGAAAAAGGATTTAAGTTGGAACGTTTTGCTGTACTTGAAACTGCAAGAGGAAAAGGATATGGAATGCAAATATTGAAAGCCATATTGAATGACCTAAAAGACGAACAAACACTAAAATACATGCATGCACAAGAACAAGTAATTCCTTTTTATGAAAAAGTAGGTTTTATAAAAGTGGGAGACTTATTTGAAGAAGCCGGAATTATGCACTACAAAATGGTATATCAAACTTAATTACTTACTGTACTCAATACTTTTGAAGTCCAAGCATGAGTATCAACTGCCCTTCCTTTTTGTATTGCTTGCAATTGTTGTTTTAATTTTATAGCAAAAGAATCGTCTTGCGCTTTAATTACCATTCTATCCTCACGGAAAGTAATTGTATTTATAGGCTTTACCGTAACAGCTGTACCCGTACCAAATGCTTCTTTTAACGTTCCATTTTTAATTGCATCTACCACTTCAGAAACTAACACCTTTCTCTCTTCAACTTTTATTCCGTTATCATTAGCTAAAATAATAATACTATCACGAATAATTCCTCCTAAAATACTATCCGAAAGTGGAGGGGTAATTAAAGTATCTCCTATTCTGAACCAAATATTCATAGTTCCAGATTCTTCAATGTATTTATGTTCTTTTGCATCCGTCCAGATTAATTGCTGAAAACCTTTTGCATTTGCCTGTTTAGTAGGGTAAAATGAAGCTGCATAATTTCCAGCCGCTTTTGCATATCCTACTCCACCTTTAGGGGCTCTAGTATAATGCTCTTCAACTACTACATTCATTTCTCCATCATAATATTTTGTAGTTGGGGATGTAATGATGATAAACGTATATTCATCTGATGCTGATGCTTTAACACACTCACCAGATGCAAAAATAAAAGGACGAATATATAAAGAATAACCTTCATCCTTTTTACACCAAGCATGATCCAAAGCTAATAACTCATCCAAACCATTCATGAAAGTCTCTTTATCAATTGCAGGGATTGATAAGCGTTCAGCAGATTGATTTAAGCGTTTAAAATTTTCATCCTTACGAAATAATAAAATTTCATCCGCATTATTTTTAAAAGCCTTCATTCCTTCAAAAACAGATTGACCATAGTGCAAAACTTGCGCACCAGGCGCCATAGCTATTGGTCCGTAAGGCAAAATTTCCGCTTCACTCCATTTCCCGTTTTTAAAATTACAAACAAGCATGTGATCAGAGAAAACTGTACCAAAAGGTAAATTTGAAAAATCAATTTTATTTAATCTTGAAATGCTAGTTTTTGTAATCTTCATAAGCGCTAATTCCTTGTTTTTTAAAGTGCTGCAAAAATATAAAAAAAGAGGGGAAGAACCCCTCTTTTCCAACCTAAAAATCCATAAAAAACAAGTTTACTTAACCACAAGTAATTTTTTAGTTGTTATTGTTAATCCGTTAGCATCAGTAATATTCACAAAGTACTGTCCGCTTTTAAAATCAAAATTCTTAATTAGGATGTGATTTCCTGCTGATAAATTAAGCTGCTCAGAAGAAACCTTAATCCCTAGCACATTATAAACATCAACTGCTATATTTTGTCCTTTATCCAAACTTAACGAAAGTGTAAAACTAGTTGAAGCTGGATTAGGGTAAATCTCATGTACATTAACCCCTTCTAGTTCTTCATTAATAGCAGTATTAAGTGTTACCTCAAACTGTACAGTTTCATCATAATAAAAGAAATTATCAGAAGTACGAAACACCACTAAATAAGGAGCTGTTCTTAAATGAATCATATCAGGAGTCCAAGAAAAAGTACCTTCAATTTCATTTCCGTTACCTGTTGGAACATAGCCAAAAGTTGAAGGAGCAGCAGTCAAACCAAATGGCTCACCAAAAGCACTCATACTTACCACATCATTAACATCAGCATCTGAAGCTAATAAATGTAATTGATAATTTTGGTTTGGAGCAATTTTCACATAAGGATAGCCTAATGAATTAGTTGGAATATTATTCATATTCGAAATATTTGGCATTGCATTGGAAGTATCAGGAGTAACTACAAATTGCATATCTCTACTCATAGCCCCAACTAACACTCCATTTCTGTATTCTTCAATAGCAAAAGAAGCTACAAAATTACCGGCCATTTTAGCATCCCAAGTAATTGTTCCTGTAATTGAATCAATTCCAAAAATACCAGTTGCATTTGAGTAAGTTGTATCTGAAAGATATTCATATCCGTTAACTAAACCTGAACCTGATAAAGGTACAGACAAATGCCATACTAATGAATCTCCATCAGGATCGAAAGGAAGCGGATTATACTGCCATACAGTATTTGCTGGTAAGTAGGATACTGGAGGAGTTAAAAAAGTTGGTGAAGAATTAGGATTTGCACTATCCACATTTATATATGTTAAAAATGTCATATCCTCACTTAAAGGGTTAGCCATATTAATAATCGCTCCATTTCTACAACAATCTGACCATTTAATCATATAATAGCCATTTCCTGGAAAAGTAATAGAATCCGAAAAATGATAAATCTCAACCCCATAAGCTGTAGCCATTGATGACATTGCGTTTCCAGAAAGAGTATCAAAATTAATAGTATGAGAAAAAGCAAAAAGATATGTTCCTGAAGTATCAAGAATATAAACATCAATATCTTGATTCAGTGTCATATAAACTCCCATAGTGTCTCTATATACTTCTAAATCCAATAAATAGTGGGAACCTGAAGTATCTGAACTTAAATAAGTAGCTGAAATTTGGCCTCCCATTAAATGAGTAGCAAAAGATGAAGTTACAAGAGCAAGTCCTAAGCAAAGTGTAAATATTTTTTTCATAATAATTTTGTTTGGTTTGATGCAACAAATATAAGGTCAAAATAATGAAAACAAAATAAAAAATACCTTTATCAAAAATATCTTATGCGCTCAAAACAATAATTTAGCATTTTAAAAACTAAATTTGCAACAAGAAGAAATTCAATGAAAAACAAACTTGTAATTACTAATGATGGATCCCATTCCATTTTTAACCCTGAAATGAATGAAACTTATCATTCAAAGCATGGAGCAATAGTTGAAGCTGAGCATGTATTTATTAAAAATGGACTTTTAGCTGAAAATAAAAAGCAGTTTAACATTTTAGAAATTGGTTTTGGCACAGGACTTAACGCTTTGCTTACCGCACAAAAAGCAAAACAAAAAAACATTGCTGTTAATTATCATGGAATAGAATTATATCCTATATCAGCAGCTACTTACATACAGCTAAACTTTACGGATTTAATAGGAATTGACAATTCAGAATTCCTGAAATTACACGAATGCAGTTGGGAAACAGAACATACGATTAATAATTTTTTTAAGCTTACAAAAAATAAAATTGCTTTGGAAAACTATACAAGCAAAACTAAATTTGATATTATTTATTTTGATGCTTTTTCTCCTGAAAAACAACCTCATTTATGGAATGCTGAAGTATTTCAAAATATGCATAACCTGCTCAAAGAAGATGGATTTTTAGTTACCTACTGCGCCAAAGGAGTAGTAAAACGAACTATGAAAACTATAGGTTTTGAAATTATTGTATTGGATGGTCCTCCAGGAAAAAGACAAATGACAAGAGGTAATAAATCTATTTTTGAAAAATAGAATCTAAAACCAACTTGAACCCTTTATAAGCAAAAAAGAAAATAGCGGGTAATAATAACAATCCGATTACTAAAAAAGTATAATCATCTGCCGTGCGCACGTTATTAAAGCCAGCATACAAGCAAATTGCTGATAAAAATACTGACATAGAAAACCCCGAAAGCCACATTCCCCCTTTTATAAGTTTTTCTTTATCCATTATAATTATCTACTGCATTACGAACAGAACCAAATTTTTGTAATAACTCGTTAGCAGTTTTATAATCCACTCCTATTTCATTCATTATCATTTTGGTTCCTCTGTCTACTAATTTATTATTGGAAAGTTGCATGTCCACCATTTTGTTTCCTTTCACTTTTCCTAATTGTATCATTACAGAAGTTGATATCATATTCAATACCAATTTCTGTGCAGTTCCTGATTTCATCCTTGTACTTCCAGTTACAAATTCAGGACCCACCACTATTTCAATTGGGAAATCAGCAACTTTAGCAACTGGAGAATTTTCATTACAAACAATACAGCCTGTGGTAATGTGTTCTTCTTGGCATTTTTTAAGCGCACCAATAACATAAGGAGTAGTACCTGAAGCGGCAATACCTATTACTACATCATTCTCACTTATATTATGAGATTGTAAATCTTCCCAACCTAAGTCAGTATTATCTTCTGCAAACTCTACAGCTTTTCGCATTGCCTTGTCGCCACCTGCCATGATTCCAATTACCAAACCATGATCTACTCCAAAAGTAGGTGGGCATTCTGAGGCATCAACAACTCCTAATCTGCCAGAAGTACCTGCTCCTAAATAAAACAATCGTCCCCCTTTTTTCATTTTGGGAACGATTGCGTTAATTAAGTGTTCTATTTGCGATAGTTGTTTCTCTACCGAAAGTGCTACTGTTTTATCTTCTCTATTGATGTTTTTGAGTAAATCAGAAGTGCTCATTTTCTCTAAGGCATCATAATTAGAATCAGATTCAGTAGTTTTTTTCATTTAATATAAAGATGGGAATTTAGAAGGATTTGCCTCTCTCATCATTCCGTATACTTTTTCAAAGATATCCTCAGCTGAAGGTTTTGTAAAGTAATCACCATCCTTACCATAAGGAGGTCTATGTGCTTTAGCCGCTAAAGTTTGAGGTTCAGAGTCTAAGAAGTTATATGCATCTTGTTCCTCAATAATTTTCTGTAAGATATAAGCAGAACCACCTCCAGGAACATCCTCATCAATTACTAATAATCGGTTCGTTTTCTTCACACTCTCTACAATATCATGACTTAAATCAAACGGCACTAAAGTTTGCGTATCAATCACCTCACAAGAAATTCCTGCTCTTTCTAATTGCTCAGCAGCATCCATCACTATCCTCCAAGTACTTCCGTAAGAAACCAAAGTAATGTCATTTCCTTCTCTAGTTGTTTCTACTTTTCCAAGTGGAACTCTAAATTCACCAATATTATTTGGTAATTTTTCTTTAATTCTATATCCATTCAAACATTCAATAACCATTGCAGGATCGTTCGACTGCATTAAAGTATTGTAGAATCCTGCCGCTCTTGTCATATCTCTTGGTACACATAAATACATTCCTCTTGTACCATTCAACAACATCCCCATAGGAGAACCTGAATGCCAGATTCCTTCTAGTCTATGCCCTCTAGTACGAATAATTAATGGCGTAATTTGTCCACCATGAGTTCTATAATGTAAAGATGCAATATCATCAACCATAGGTTGGAAACCATAAATCACATAATCCAAATATTGCATTTCCGCAATTGGCTTTAACCCTCTTAACGAAAGTCCAATTCCTTGTCCAATAATTGTTGCTTCTCTAATTCCAGTATCCGCTACTCTACTTTCACCAAACTTATCTTGTAAGCCTTCAACACCTTGATTCACACCACCAATTTTACCTACATCTTCTCCAAAAATCATTGCCTCTGGGATAGCATCAAACATATGGTGGAAGTTATCTCTTAAAATAATTCTTCCATCTACCTCCTCAGCATCAGCAGCATAAGTAGGTTTTACCTCTGCAACTTTAAGTGCTGAAGTTGAAGTTTCATTATATAGTTTTGTATTGTATCTTTCGTAATTTTCAGAGTTAATTCTGTTAATAAAATTACGCAAAGTTGCTTTTTCAGGAATATTCTCATGAACAATCATGCTCAATAAATTCCTTGCTTTACTTAAGTAATCTCTTCTGAAAACACCAAACATTGCCGACTGATTTAAATCTTTAATCCAATCTGCAATTTCAGGAATATTTACTTGAGCCGCAATAGCATTAAAAATAGCAATCACTTCTTTCAATTCTACTTTAATAGGGGCTTGATATTCTGTCCAAGCTTCTTTTTTCTGCTCTTTTACAAATTTTTCAGTTTCCTTATCAATAGCAGATAACTCATCCTGAGTAGCAATTTCATTTTCTAAAATCCAATCCTTAAATTTCTTATTACAATCAAAATCAACTTCCCATTGTAATCTTTCTTTACTCTTATATCTTGCATGCGAACCTGAAGTAGAATGCCCTGTAGGCTGTGTCATTTCCACAACATGTATAATGGAAGGAATGTGTTTGTCTCTTGCTAGTTTTTCTGCTTTTTCGTAAACTGCAATTAATGCAGGATAATCCCAAGCTTTTACTTTTACAATATCATAACCAGCCCCTTTTTCATCCATTTGGAAACCTTTCAACACTTCTGAAACATCTGACTTAGTCATTTGAATGTCATTCGCAACTGAAATTCCGTAACCATCATCCCAAATTGAAATAATAGCAGGAACTTGTAATACTCCTATTGCATTTACCGCTTCCCAGAAATGACCTTCAGCACAAGATGAATTTCCAATTGTAGCCCATGCAATTTCAGAACCTCCATTCGTAAATCCTGGCTTACTTTTAGCCAATTCAGGGTTATCTCTGTATACTTGTGATGCTTGTGCTAAACCAACTAATCTTGGGAATTGAGAAGCCAAACAAGCCATGTCAGAAGTAGAATTATTTTGTTCCATCAAGTTTTTCCAACTTCCATCATGATTCAAAAAACGAGTTCCGAAATGATTCATCATTTGCCTAGAACCTGAAGAAGGTTCTCTTTCTAATTCAGGATCTCCATACAATGCAGAAAACATATGTTTTGGAGAATATTGCCCAAGTGCTGTCATTAAAGCTTGATCTCTATAATATCCTGCACGAAAATCACCATTTCTGAATACTTTAGCCAATGCAATCTGTGCTAATTCTTTTCCATCACCAAAAATTCCAAAACTTCCTTTTCCGGAAAGTACATCTCTTCTTCCTTGAGCCCCAGATTCTCTAACTTCAGATGCTAATCTGTAATCTGCAAGAATCGTTTCTTTAAAATCATCCTTTGACATCTTCTTACTTGCTGTTTTCACTTTTGTACTCATCTTTATTCAAATTTTAAATTTCGGACGGCAAAAATAGTCATAATTAATTATAAAATACTGTTTTATCAATTTTGAAAAATCAAACAAAAATATATTGCAAAACTAATAGGTACAATTTGGAAAATATTTCTAATTTTGCAGCCCCTCAATAATGAGGATTAATCACAGAGATGGTTTAACCAAATTAAAAAAAATGGCAACAAGAATTAGACTAGCTAGACACGGTAGAAGAAAACAAGCATTTTACCACATTGTAGTAGCTGACCAAAAAGCACCAAGAAACGGAAGATATATTGAGAAATTAGGAGTGTATGATCCTAATACTAATCCAGCAACAATTGAGATTAACTTTGACAGTGCTGTAAACTGGTTATTAAAAGGTGCACAACCTTCTGATACTGCAAAGGCAATTTTATCTTACAAAGGAGTAATGATGAAAAAACACTTAATGGCTGGTGTAGCTAAAGGTGCTTTTAATGAAGAGGAAGCTGAAAAAAGATTTACAGCTTGGATGGATGAGAAAGAAAATAAAGTAGCTGATAAAAAATCAGGATTAGAAGAAGCTGGAATTACTGCTGAAAAAGCAGCTTTAGCTGCTGAAAAAGCTAAGAGTGATGAAAGAGCTGCAGCATTAGCACTTAAAAATGCTCCTGTTGTTGAAGAGGTAGTAGCTGAAGAAACTACTGAGGTAGTAGCTGAAGATACTACTGCTACTGAAGAGGTAGTTGAAAAGGTAGTAGCTGAAGAGCCAAAAGCTGAAGTTGCTACTGAAGAATCTACTGCTACTGAAGAGGTTACTGAAGTGACTAAAGCTGAGGAAACTAAAGAAGAAGCTCCTGCAACTGAAGAAGTAGTGGAAGATCCAAAAGCTGAAGTTGCTACTGAAGAATCTCCGGCAACTGAAGAAGAAAAAACAGAAGAAGCTTAATACAAACATAATGCAAAAAAAAGATTGCTTCTTATTCGGAACAGTTTTTAAATTGCATGGCTATAAAGGGGATGTCAATATCTATAATGATGATGACATCCCTTTTGATTTTTCTAAGCTTACTTATTTTTTAATAGACCAAAATAATGAGCTTGTCCCTTACTTTATTGAGCGCGCACGAACAACAAAACCCAATGTTGTATTGGTAAAGTTTGAAGATATAGACAATGAAGCAACAGCCAAAAAAATACTCAAACGAAAAGTATACTTACCCAAAGAATGGCTTCCTGAAACGGATGAAAATGAAATTACTGAGAAAAAACTAATCGGCTATACTGTAATCGATATTAACTTTGGGGAATTAGGGGAAATAACCTACATAAACTCACAGACGTCACAACAATTGATTTATGTTGAAAAGGATGGTATAGAATTTTGTTTCCCTATGCACGAACAATTTGTAAAAGGCATTGACCCGCAAAAAGGAATAATGGAAGTTGAAATTCCTGAAGAATTGTTAGATTTAAACTAACTCCTCCACAAAGTTAATCCCATTTTCTTCCAACTCTTTTAATACAGGAACATAAATGTCTTTAGTGGTTGGAATCTTTACCCCAGTTGATTTTATCTCTCCATTCAGGATCAATTTAGTTGCAATAGCCACAGGCAATCCTACTGTCTTAGCCATTGAAGTATATCTAGGATCATCCCCAAAAACAAGCAGTGAAGAGTTCAGTTTCTGTTGCTGTCCATTTTGCACATATTCAAACTGATGTTGCATTACTATCATGTCCTTATCCTCAGTTCCAAGTGTCCATTTTTCCTCACAAATTTTTTGTAAAATTTGAGCAGGACTTGCATCTTTTAAACCTACATTAGTCTCTGTAAAAACACCTAACCATTCCAGTTTTTTAAATTCCTCAGCATCCTGAGAGATTTTTAAATAACTACAAAACTTATCTTCAACAGACATTTCAATATTATAAGGAAAAAATAAATTAATAAATTCTCTGTAAGTTAAATTTTCAGAATTCTCTACTTTATAAGTATCATCTGTCATTCCTAATTGCACAAACATATTCCATGATTTGCAAAAGCCTTTTCTCCTAAGCGTACCTCTAAAAAGTGTTGGAATATCCTCTAATCCATAAGCACTTCTATACCCTAAGGAGTCTCTATTTGGATATCCCTCAAACTCTCCAGCATCTAAAATATGCATAGTTTCGGTGCGTTCAAAAAGTTTAGTATAGGGTATGTATTTATATCTCCCTTGCTTAATATATTGTGCCGTACCCTGCCCTGCTAACACTACATTTCTAGGATTCCAAGTAAATTTATAATGCCAAGGGTTGTTGTCATAATCAGGATGCACTAAACCACCACAAAAGGATTTGAAAGAAGTCAACTCTCCCCCGTTTTCTTTAATATCATCAATCACTTGCATAGCCGACATGTGGTCAATTCCTGGGTCCAAACCAATTTCATTTAACAGAAGTACTCCTGCCAATTTTGCAGCTTCATCTAAAGCCAAAATTTCTGGAGAAACATAAGATGCTGTAACTAGGTTTTTACCCAAACGAACGCAATCCTTAGCTACAGTAATGTGAAAACTTGCTGGTAACATAGAGATAACAATATCAGCATTCTCTATTTCACTTTCTCTTTGCTTATCATCCGTAACATTAAAGAAAATTGCTTTTCCATTTTCATGATTAGAAACTGCTTCTTCAGCTAGTGCTATAGAGAAATCAGCCACTGTAACTTGCCAGTTATTGGCTATTGAATTATCCAGTAAATACTTGATTAATGTTACTGCCGACCTTCCTGCTCCTATTACTAATATCTTTTTCATTTGCTTTGTGAATTGAGGGGCTAAAGTATTATTTTTGCTTGACTAAAGAAAAAAAATGACAACAGATAAATTTATAAAGATTGCAATCTTTTTTGCTATTACGGCAGTAGCTTTAGGTGCCTTAGGCGCTCATGCCTTAAAAGAAATATTATCAGTAAGCCAAATTAACTCCTTTGAAACTGGAGTCAGGTATCAATTTTTTCATGCTCTAGCAATTTTATTTTTAGCATTAAATGCTGAAAAATTTAATCACCAGTTAAAAAGAAGTTTACAGTTAATGACTGCTGGAATATGCTGCTTTTCATTTTCTATCTACCTATTAAGCCTCCAACATACAGTAGGAATTTCTTTATCTTTTTTAGGACCAATTACTCCTATAGGAGGGCTTTTATTAATTTGTTCTTGGCTTGTATTATTCTTTAGCATTAAAAAGTAAGTTTAATTTTATTGTATAAGCAATTAATCTTTAACTTTGCCTCCCATTAAACCAAAAATAAAAAACGATTATGACCGAAACAGGCAAGAGAGCAAATAATGCTACCATCTCTGATTTAGGAATAAAAAATGCAACTGCACACTGGAACTTAAGCCCAGAGGAATTAGCAAGCATTTCAATTGAAAAAGGACAAGCAACACTAACGTCAACAGGAGCAATCAACATCAATACAGGCGAGTTTACAGGCCGTTCTCCTATGGATCGTTTTATTGTAAGAGACGCCATTACTGAAGAATCAGTATGGTGGGGAAATGTTAACTTATCCTTTGAAGAAGATAAATTTGATGCACTACACCAAAAAGTATTGGATTACTTAAGCGAAAAAGAGCTTTATGTAAGAGATGTTTATGCATGTGCTCATGAAAAATACAGAATGAACATTCGTGTGGTAAATGAATATGCTTGGAGCAATATGTTTGCTTACAATATGTTCTTACGCCCTACTGATACTGAAATTGAAAATTTTGATGCAGAATGGACGATCTTGAACGCTCCAGGATTTATGGCTGATGCAGAAGTTGATGGTACTCGTCAGCACAACTTTGCTATTCTTAATTTTACAAAAAAGATTATCCTTATTGGTGGTACTGGTTATACTGGTGAAATCAAAAAAGGAATTTTTTCGGCTTTAAACTTTATCTTACCATTCCAAAAGAATGTACTTTCCATGCATTGTAGTGCGAATACTGGGAAAGAGGGTGATACAGCAGTATTCTTTGGCCTTTCAGGAACTGGAAAAACGACTCTTTCGGCTGACCCAAACAGAAACTTGATTGGAGATGATGAGCATGGTTGGAGTGGTGATACGGTTTTCAACTTTGAAGGAGGTTGTTATGCAAAATGTATTGACCTTTCTGCTGAGAAAGAGCCCGATATTTTTGCGGCTGTTAAATCAGGTGCACTTTTAGAAAATATTTCCTTTTTTGAAGGAACTAATGAGGTAAACTATGAAGATACTTCCATTACTCAAAACACAAGAGTAAGTTACCCACTTGACCATATTGATAATATTGCAAAACCATCATTGGGAAAAAATCCAAAAAATATTTTCTTTTTAACGGCTGATGCTTTTGGGGTACTACCTCCTGTTTCAAAACTAACAGCAGGACAGGCTATGTATCATTTCATCTCAGGTTATACTGCTAAGGTTGCAGGTACTGAGGCAGGCGTTACTGAGCCACAAACTACTTTCTCGGCTTGTTTTGGCGCACCATTTATGCCTTTACATCCTGCAAAATATGCTGAAATGTTAGGAGAGAAAATGAGAGAACACAATGTAAATGTTTGGTTAATCAATACTGGTTGGTCAGGAGGTGTGTATGGTGTGGGAGAAAGAATATCACTAAAATACACAAGAGCCATGATTACGGCTATCCTAAATGGAGAGTTGGAAACAGTTGAGTACACAAAGCATGTGGTATTTGGATTGCAAATGCCAACTACATGTCCTAATGTACCATCAGAGATTTTGAACCCTAGAAATACTTGGGCTGATAAAAATGTTTATGATGACAAAGCCAATGAATTGGCAGATGCTTTTAATAGAAATTTTGCTCAGTTTGCTGAAAATGCAAATGCTGAAATTTTAGATGCAGCACCTAAGGCGACAGTAAGAAATTAGATTTGACTAGTTAGATATTAAGGAAGCTGAGCAAATGCTCAGCTTTTTTTATACTTTTGAAAAATGCAACTATTCTATATAGAACATCCTGAAAATGAAATATTACTGAGTGCTGAAGAAAGTAAGCACGCCACCAAGGTATTGCGTAAAAAGGAAGGTGATATTTTAAATTTTACGGATGGAAAAGGTGGTTTTTACAAAGCTGAGATTACAGTTGCTGATACCCGAAAGTGCAGACTACAAGTGGTGAGTAGTGAGCAAAAAGAAAAAGAGCACAACTACCATTTACACATTGCTATTGCTCCAACAAAAAACATGGATAGGTATGAATGGTTTTTGGAAAAAGCTACCGAGATTGGTATTGATGAAATTACCCCAATTATTTGTGAACACTCCGAACGCAAAGCATTGAAAACAGAAAGGTGCACCCGTATTTTACTTTCAGCAATGAAGCAATCCTTAAAATTTCATTTACCAAAACTAAATGAAGCAAGTACTTTAAAGAACTTTTTAAAACAAGACTTTGAAGGCAATAAGTATATTGCTCATTGTGAAGAAGGGAATAAAACAGAACTAAGAGAAGAAAAAAAAGCAGAGAAAACTACAATTTTGATTGGACCTGAAGGCGACTTCTCTCCTAATGAACTTGAAATAGCATTGCAAAACAATTATAAAGCCGTAAGTTTGGGCACAAGCAGGTTACGAACTGAAACAGCAGGAATAGTGGCTGTGCACACGATTAATTTAAAACATTAATGAGAACACTAACCATAATATTCCTTTTCTTTCCACTATTTACAATAGGGCAAAACACCTATGAAATAGCTATACTCAAATACAATGGTGGTGGCGACTGGTATGCCAACCCCACTGCCCTACCCAACCTCATTGCTTTTGCTAATAAAAATATTGGAACCAACATCAAAAAAGAGCCAGCAACAGTAGAGGTAGGTAGTAGCGATATTTTTAATTATCCTTTTCTACACATGACAGGACACGGAAATGTAGTATTCAATGCAAGTGAAACTGAAAATTTACGCAACTACCTTTTAGGGGGTGGGTTCCTTCACATAGATGATAATTACGGGATGGATCCTTTTGTGCGTACAGAAATAAGAAAGGTTTTCCCTCAAGAAGATTTAGTAGAATTACCCACCAACCACCCCATTTTTCATGGGAAATATGAGTTCAAAAATGGCTTACCAAAAATTCATGAACATGATGCTAGCCCTGCACAAGCATTTGGTATTATTAAGGATGGAAGATTAGTAATCCTTTACACACATGAAAGTGATATTGGTGATGGTTGGGAAGATGCAGAGGTCCATAATGATAGTGAATATATCCGATTAAAAGCCCTACAAATGGGCGCTAATATATTGGAGTATGTTTTTACTAATTAGGCTTTAAAGCAGCTCAGTATCAACCGAAAGTCCTTGTAAAAAACCTATTGATTTTTCAATATCATCATGCAATAATCTATCTGAACTTAGGAATTCTACTTCTTCTCTATATATATCCAAAATACCTTCAATAAAATCAGAAGATTTTGCATTACGGAAAGCAATTGCCTGAGTAGCATTTAAAATCTCAATTGCCAGAATTCGTTCAGTATTTTCTACCACTTTATACAATTTTGTTGCAGCATTTGCCCCCATACTTACATGGTCCT
>Ga0208879_1001412_pt1 | contig 22658 bp, 20 predicted proteins | sample Knorr_S15_td_Bot_FD_185605 | JGI IMG/M metagenome (GOLD analysis project Ga0208879, IMG submission 185605) | Marine microbial communities from Southern Atlantic Ocean transect - Knorr_S15_td_Bottom_ad_5009_LV_A (SPAdes) (version 2) | ecosystem: Environmental > Aquatic > Marine > Oceanic | place...
ATCCGGATTTGATTGGAAAAACTATCTGCCCGGATGGACTTCTGAAACACTTTGGGATGAAATTATTCCGTTTTCAAAATTACCAATGGTACAAAATCCAGCCAGCGGTTTATTGTATAGCACAAATCAGTCACCCCTTTACGTTTCAGAAGATTCCGACAATTTAAAGTTGGAGAGTTTGCCAAAACATGGAGGTATTGAATTAACCCAGAATAACCGCAGTTTAAGATTATCTGAATTATTTTCTCCAAAAACAAACCTTACTTTTAAAGAATTCGAAGAAATTAAATACGATATGTACTATTCCAAACAATCAGTCGTAGCTAAATATGTTGAAGCTATCATTCATGCAATAGATGAAGAAGATTCAGCATTACAAACATCAAAAGCAATTCTAAAAAATTGGAATTTGAGTACGCATCCGGAAAACACCGAAGCCGCTTTAGCAATGTTGACCTTAAGCCCCTTCCTCAAATGGACGTATCAGAAAATAGACGAACCATTGCTCATTGAATATGTTCGAACTGCTTCAAAACAATTGATGGATACATATAAAACATTGACACCCCCATACGGAAAAGTCCACCGATTGATAAGGGGCAAACAGGATTTAGAAATTGGCGGAGGACCAGATATTCTTCACGCTGTGTACGCTACGAATTATGCTCCTGGTAAAATGAGGGGCTTTTCAGGGGACGGGCTTGTATACTTAGTGAAATGGGATTCCACAGGAAAAGTTTATTCTCAAAGCATTCATCAATATGGAAGTGCAACATCAAGACCTGATTCACCTCATTATTCAGATCAATCTGCTTTATTTGCAAGAAGGGAAATGAAACCCGTTTGGAGAACAAAAACAGAGATTCTCCAAAACCTAGAAAGCTCATATAAACCGGGAGAAGAAATTAAAAATTAATCAATGTAATTTGATTTTCCGTTATTCTAAAAACAACTTTACATATGAAGTTTTTGACAATGATTGCAAATGTGAGTTCCCCTTTGCCCTACTCGAATTTTTTGAATCTTCTCTCCGCAGTTCAGACAAGGCTGGCCCTGCTTCCCAAAAACATTTAACTTCTCTTTAAACTCACCTGTTCGATTATTTCCGAAAGAAAAATTGATAAACGTAGTGCCATTGTAAGCAATAGCATCCAGAAGTGTGGTTTGAACACTATTGTATAATCTTAACAACTTTTTTTTGGTGATCTTATCAGACATACTCTGTGGATGAATATTTGATTTCCACAATATTTCATCAACATAAATATTTCCTAACCCAGCGATAAATGATTGATCAAGCAATAACGGTTTCATCATCCTTTTTCGCTGTGCCAAAGATTGAGTCAACCAGCTCAGATTAAACCCCTTTGAGAGAGGTTCAATCCCAAGTTTCTCCTCCAACCATTCCAAGGTACTGCTGAAATATATTCGGCCAAATTTGCGATAATCATAAAAGTACAATTTTGTTTGATCTGAAAAATCAAAACAGAGAGAAAGATGTTTCGTGTATTTCTCATGGAGAGGGTTGGGAAGCAGTTTTCCGGTCATTCTCAGGTGTAATGCTAAATATCCCTCATAAAGATCAAAAATAATGTATTTTCCACGACGCCATAAACGGGTAATCTCCAGACCCTGAACAGCTTTCTTAAAATCTGCTGCACTCCTATTTTCAAAAACTTTATCGTAATGATTCGGTGAATCAATTGAATGGATGATTTTCCCCTGAACTATAGGTGCCAGGTAGTTGACAACCGTTTGTACTTCCGGTAATTCAGGCATAAATCTGGTTAAATGTCACTAAAAACCGGAATTACAAAGAAAAATATTCTTACCTCAAAATCGTCAATTTACTGACTTTCCGGCCGGCCGGGGTTTGGAGAATCACAATATATTCACCAGTTGGAACATCAATTCCTGATGAGTTTTTTCCATCCCAACGGATGCTGTGTTCACCGGAATGAAGTCTGCGTTTCACCAGTGTATTTATCCATTGCCCTTTCAAGTCAAATACAGATAAAAGCACTGTTGTTGACCGATCCAGTTCGATCTTGATATTCGTGCTTGAATTGAAAGGATTTGGATAAGGCGGAAAAAGCCAGAGACCTTCAGGAAGTAATCTGTTATGATAGTTTGATAGTCTTGCGGGACCAACGGGGTAAAATCCATTTATCATTTTATCGGATGGATCAATATCCAGAATTATGTTGAATACACCCAACAAACCTGATTCAGTCTCCTGCAGAGGGATGATTCGATTTATTGCATTGGGGTTTGATGAACCAGGATCAGTGTCTATATAATCATCCCCTTCAAAGTAGAGTTGGGTGATTATGGAATCTCCTGCGATTGGAGTGATCATTAAATGGATATGGCTGGGACGATATATATCAGGTCCAACAGCGTAGAATCCAGGTTTAATGGTCTCAAAAACGTATTCACCATTTAATCCGGAAATTACTCTTCCTCGAAGATTATACTCATCATCCTCCGGATTACCGGTTTCACAGTTTTCAAAAATACCGTAACAACCGGCATCATTTGCATGCCATACATCTACAATTGTATTTGGGATCGGAGTCTGGCAATCATTAGCGGTTACTTTTCCGGATATTATCAACCTGTGGCCCGGTTCGGCTGACGAAGCAAGTACAGTTCGATAAGGAGCATCTTCTTCCCAAAATGGTCCAAGAAAATCCGGCGTGGTGTCATCACAGCCTGACCCAAACAGGTACCGGGGTACAAAAAATCCTGCGGTTGAAACCCCTCCAATCTGGAGAAATTTTCTTCTTGTAATGATTTTGTTGTCGTTCATGTTACCTGATTAAAACGCATCTAAATCAAATTATACCCAAAAGGAAAATTAACTTCTTTCCTTAAATGACCATGTAAATTCACCAGTTGATACAATTTCCCCATTTTCATTTCTACCAATTGTGGAAGCAGTCGCTGTTTGAGGCTCCTTAGTTTCAATTGTTTTCTCCACTGCTCTAAAAAGTTTTTCTCCATCAGTACATGTAAAGGTTGTTGTATCGGTAGCTTTTTTCTGAAATTCTGCTTTCATCGAGACAATGATGACTGCAATACCTGGATCCCTTCCTTTCGTCGCAAGCAGAGCTAACACACCGGTGCTTAATTCTGCCGCCATATTTAACACTGCAAAATAGGATGACTTAAATGGATTTTTATTGAGGTATTTATAGCGTACGCTTGTGGAACATTGATCTTTATCTAAAGCAAGCACTTTTAAACCGGAAATAAATGCCAGAGGAAGTTTGCTGATGCTGAATAATTTGAATAAAAACGTATTTGTTATTTGTTTGACGAATGCTTTTTGTTCATCCTTCATGAAAATATTCGCAACCTGTTATTATTTTGGTTTCGTATCGCTCTCTTTCACAATTGTTTTTTTCCCACCGTATCCATCAGGGCGGTTTTCCCTGTCAAGAAACGGATGGCCTTTGGGAAGCCCTTTTCTGGTAGACATGTTCTTCCACCATTCAAAATCAACTACTGTATCGTATTTTTTCTTTTTCATTTTTTCCCCGAATAAAGTCCGAGGAAAATTACTTTACCCAGAGAGGTAAAAAAAGAATGAAATTTTTCAATATTTAATTGATATGAACAATTTTCATATTTCCTAATCTTTTTATCGTGATTCCTGATAATTTGTTTTGTATGTTCCCCGGCTTTTTTTGAACCATTTTTATTCAGTTAAAACCGTACATTATTATTGATAGAAAGCTTTGAAAGCCTTCTAATAATTATTCTTAAATAAGTAGAAAGAAACATATGACACCATCACGTGGAAATACTGATTCTGACAGGGGATTTATTATTCCCATTGGAGGAGCACTCAGCAAACAGAAAAATCCCGTTATTCTGGAAAAGTTTGTAAATCTATGCGGCGGAGATAAAGCTGTTATTACTGTCATTCCAACAGCGACAAAGACGGAAGACAACGGCGAATTATTTACAAGCCTGTTTACGGGATTGGGAGCTTCAGATGTATTCAGTATTGATATTAAAAAAAGAAGTGACTGCAGCAGAGGAGATTACCTGTCCAAATTAGGAGAATCAACAGGAATTTTCATTTCAGGAGGGAATCAATTGCGATTGTCTACAATTTTAGGAGGAACTCCGGTAGCGAAACTGATCCGCCGGCTGAATGCCGATGGAGTTCACGTGGCCGGTACATCAGCCGGGGCTGCCATCATGCCGGAACATATGATTTCTGGCGGCCACAGCGGAAGTACACCTACACCAAGAAGTGTTTCATTAAGTCCCGGGCTTGGCCTGACAAACAGCATTGTAATTGATCAGCACTTCCGCCAGCGTAACCGGCTTGGAAGACTCCTGGCAGCCATTGCCTACAGCCCTTTTCTAACCGGTGTGGGAATTGATGAGAATACTGCTATTTTTATTGAACCTGACAACACGTTTTCCGTAAAAGGAAGCGGGGCAGTTACGGTGGTTGATCCAAGCAAAATGAACGCAACATCTGTAAGTACCGCAGCCCGAAATGATGCCATCAATATTACGGATATAAGGCTGCACATTCTGGCTTCCGGTTCAAAATATGACCTCAATACGCATACTGCAATGGTTATGGATTCTGGTATGGATACACCTGTATAAATTATAGGAAATTTTAAATTGAAGTAATCAATGAAAATTATCTCAACAAATATTTTTATCGGACCAAATGTATATGCCAATTTCCCGGTCATACGCCATCTCCTGGATTTAGGAATATTGGAGAACTGGCCAACTGCAAAACTGGGGAAAATATTTACTGAAAATCTGATTGACCGCCTGCCGGGATTAGCAGAACATGGATGTTCTTATCAATCAACAGGAGGTTTGGTAAGACGGTTGACGGAAGATGAGGGAACCTGGATGGGGCATGTGATGGAACACGTAGCTCTTGAATTGCAGAATATTACCGGGTCAAATGTAACATTTGGAAAAACCCGGTCAACAGACATCCAGGGCCAGTACAATATGGTCTTCCAGTATTTACAGCGGGATGTGGGTTTAGCAGCCAGCAGGTTAGCCCAAAAAGTTCTTATTGATTTACTCCCGGAAAACTTAAAAAATCAAATAGAATCTTTTGATCCGGATTTCAATTTTGAAGAAGAACGTGATGATTTTATCAGGTTGGCTCAAAAATTTGAATTCGGACCAAGTACGGCTTCCCTGATCAAAGCAGCAAGGGAAAGAGACATTCCCTCAATTCGGCTGAATCAGTACAGTCTGGTTCAATTCGGTCACGGAAAATATCAAAAACGAATTCAAGCTACAGTCACAAACGAGACAAAACATATTGCTGTTGAAATTGCAAGCGATAAAGATGAAACAAATTCGTTATTGAATGACCTGGGATTACCGGTTCCTGTTCAGAAACTGGTTTATAATGAGAACGCAGCCGTACGCACGGCAAACCGAATTGGCTATCCTGTGGTATTAAAACCCTTGAACGCGAATCATGGACGGGGAGTCTCCATTAACTTAACAGATGACGACCAGGTACGTTCATCATTTGGATTTGCACGAGAACGGGGAACATCTCGGGGAGTACTGGTGGAAAGTTACATAACGGGTCTTGATCATCGCATGTTGGTTGTGAACGGGAAGCTCATTGCTGTTGCGAAACGTGTTCCCGGACATGTAACCGGCGATGGGAAACATAAAATCCAGGAATTAATTGATAGTGTAAATTCTGATCCCCGCCGTGGTATCGGACATGAAAAAGTCCTTACAAAAATCCAGGTCGACCACCAGGCAAAACGACTTATGAAAGCTAAAGGATATACCCTGGAAACCGTGCTGAATAAAAATGAATTACTGTATTTACGCTCTACTGCAAATTTGTCCACCGGGGGAACTTCTGTTGACATGACTGATGTTGTACATCCTGATAATCGTTCCATGGCAGAACGCGCTGTGAAAGCAATTGGACTTGATGTTGGAGGTGTGGATTTTCTCACTGATGATATTACCCAATCCTACCGTGAAATCGGCGGCGCCATAGTAGAAGTGAATGCTGCTCCGGGATTCAGAATGCATATAGCTCCCAGCGAAGGAGAACCCAGGGATGTTGCAGGACCGGTTATGGATATGCTGTTTCCGGATTCAACTCCTCGGCGCATTCCCATTGCTGCGATTACAGGAACAAATGGAAAAACTACAACCACCCGCATGTTAGCCCATATCATGAAAACGGCTGGGCATATTGTTGGATTTACAACAACAGATGGAGTATATATTGATGGTCATCTCACATTAAAAGGTGATATGACCGGGCCAAAAAGCGCACAAATGGTTTTGAGGGATCCGGACATTGATATGGCGGTCTTGGAAACCGCCCGCGGAGGAATTGTCCGCAGCGGATTAGGATTTGGACGAAGTGATGTTGCTGCCTGTTTGAATATTTCTGCTGATCACCTGGGACTCAAAGGAATTGATACGCTGGAACAGCTGGCAGAGGTAAAACGCGTCGTTATTGAGACTGCTTCAAATACTGCCGTATTAAATGCTGATGACGAACATTGTCTTCGCATGGCTGATTATTCCAAAGCGGAACACCTTTGTTACGTCACCATGAATCCCGCCCATGAATTAGTCAAACAGCATATTCAAGCCGGTGGGAGAGCAGTCGTTTTGGAAAAAGGAATTAACGGTGATATGATCACTTTTTATGACAATGGCGCTCATATTCCACTGTTATGGACACACCTCATTCCCGCAACTTTAGAGGGTAAAGCTGTGCATAATGTACAAAATGCGATGTTCGCCGCCGGGATGGCTTATTGCATGGAAAAAGAACTGGACGCTATTCGTCATGGACTTCAAACATTCACACAAACCTTTTTCCAGGCACCGGGAAAAATGAACATTTTTGAAGAACATCCCTTCAAAGTAATTCTGGATTACGCTCATAATCCTGTTGCTGTAAGAGCAATTTCTGAAGTCTGCAGCAAATTAGAAGTAGCTGGAAAACGAATTGTAGTGATTTCCGCTCCGGGAGACCGCAGGGATGAAGACATTCAGGAAATCGCTGAAATCGCAGCTTCTTATTTTGACCATTTCATCTGCAAAGCAGATGACCGCCGCCGGGGCAGAGGCGATGATGAAGTCCCCCAACTCATAAAAAACACTCTTTTAAAGAACAAGATTGACACATCTAAAATTGATGTCATCCCTGATGAAGCCAACGCAGTAGAAGCAGCCTTGAGTATGGCCAAAGAAGGTGACTTAGTCCTAATCCTTGGTGACGAAATTACCCGCTGCTGGAAACAGATCATTCATTTTAATTCTGAATCTATACCACCATCAATCGACGCGCAAAAGCATCGTCCTGCAGAATCAGCTGGAAAAGAATTTCATTTCGAATTAGAAGAAGGACAAAAAATTATTCAGGATGAACGGGGAGTCCGCATTGCAAAAGAAGAAGCGGACTGATGAAAATCCTTGACACACGCCGTATAACCGGACCAAGCCTGTTTACTGAAAAACCCGGTGCAATGCTGGATGTGGAAGTTTCGGATATCCGCCAGGCAGAAGTATTACAGGTTTGGGAAAAATGTGTGGCCTACATATTAAATTTAATTGGCTGGGGAAATGAGAAAATGAAAATCCGCTGTTATTCAGGAGGAATCAGCCTGTATTTCTCTGCTCCGATTGATACTCTTTATTCCGCCTGTTCTGTCAATGAAGTAATCTGGGATTTGACCTATTCCGTATTAAATGGAGGCGAACTGTTTCTTGATCCTGAAAAACTCACAGAATTAAAAAATGAAATCAGCGATGAATTGAATCCTCCATTGATCGCAATGAAAAGGGCTGCAAGTGAACATCAAGTCAGGTTTCTCCAATCTGATGATATAGTATCAATCGGTACAGGAACCGAATCTCAGCAATTTGAAGTTGACAGCATTCCCACACCTGACGAAATTGATTGGAATCAGGTCTCAGATGTTCCGGCAGTACTCATAACCGGAACAAATGGAAAATCAACGATAGTCCGCCTGATGGAAGCGATTTTGACAACTGCAGGGATTCAGTCAGGAGCTTCGTCCACAGATGGAATCCGTATCGCGAAACAGACCGTGGAGTCTGGAGATTATTCCGGACCGGAAGGAGCCCGCGCCACACTGCGAAACACGGATGTGAAAACCGCGGTACTGGAAATCGCCCGGGGCGGAATGCTCCGGCGGGGGCTGCCTGTGAAAAATGTCCAGGCGGCGATAATTACCAATGTTGCAGAAGATCATCTAGGTGAATATGGCGTTCAAAATTTATCTGACATGGTGGAAACCAAATTCATCATTCGGCATGGATTAGCAGCAGACGGGATTTTAGTTTTAAACGCCGATGATGCAGAAATTGTGAACTATGCTAAAAATGTTTCCCAAGAGATATGCTGGTTCAGTTTAGATGCAGCTGATCCTACTGTCTACAATCATGTTAAAAAAGGCGGTAAAGCCTGTACAATTGAGGACGGACAAATTATTTATTTTGAGAATGGAATAAAAACTACACTGCTTGACCATCGCCGGATTCCCATAACCATGAACGGAGCAGCTGTTCATAATAGCTCCAATTGTCTGGGAGCAATTTCCCTGGCAAAAGCTTTAGGTGTTGAAAATGAAACGATTGCTGATAGCCTGCATACATTTGGAAGATCTCATACAGAAAATCCCGGACGTGGGAATATTTTCAAAAAGAACGGCTATACCATTTTATTGGATTTTGCTCACAACCCCCACGGCATGAATGCCCTTGTAACCTTGGTAAAAAATATTCCCGCAAAAAGGAAATTATTATTGATTGGTCAGGCAGGTGACCGCAGTAATGATGACATTGCCGGACTGGTAAAGTCTGCAGCCCAAATTAAACCCGATCAAGTTATAATTGCTGAAATACCAAAATATTTACGCGGTCGGAAAGCGGGTGAAATTCCAAATGTTATCAGTACCTGCTTTCTGGAAAACGGAATAAACGAAAAAGCAATCCAATATGCAGACGACATTCTGGACGGAATTAAAAAATCTATCCAATATGCAGAACAGGATGACCTGCTGATATTGTTATGTTTGGACCAGAAGAAAGAAGCATTTCACTATATTGAAAATGAAGTGGTATAGTACTTCATATTTTTAATTTAATTCCACCTAAAAGTGGATATAAAATCAATTTGGTTCCTTCATCTTTAGGCGCTGATTACGAGATAATAACCAACACCCAAGAAACAAAACCCCCGGGGCAGCAAGTCCGTCTATCCAGAAGTCTAAATAAAATTTAGTTTCAATCAAATGGTAAGCGACAATGCTGCCTGTTCCCATCACTCCGCCAAGCCCTTCCCATTTCCAGGCAATAAGCATTCCAACATAAATACCGGCAGGGAAAAAGAGAAACATTACTACTTCTTTCCAGGAATTAAAAGTACCAAAATTCTCTCCAAACAGATGAGCAATGATGAAAAATGAAATGAATGAAATGCTGGCAATGCTCCAGATTCTTGCTATCCATCTTAGGATAGTGACTAGTAGAATTTCGTTTTTCAAGTTCATGAAATGCTTCCCAAATTTACATCAATTGATAAGTAGAAAATATACTACCCGAATTCCTGCGATTTTTAGCGCCTTGGTTTACCCCCGAAGTTGAATCAATTTGAAGTATGCAGGGGAAAACCAGATTGGGCGGGAGTGAACAAAACAAATTTTCTTAACAACTAAAACAGTTACCCGCTGAGTTTAGAATTCTCCTTTAGGTTTATGAGAAATTGCCAATCCTTAAAAATTACCACGGCCAATTCCGGAATGTCAAGTATTTGAACTGAAGGAGTCGGGTAGATACGTTTTTCCATACCATTTATTTCAACATCCAGCGGCATTCGAAAATCCTGAATCACATCCGCCCAACGATAGAATAGTTTATTTCCTTTTTGATAAAACTCCAATTTAGGGGGCCTATGATCAAAAAAATACTGGTCAAAAAAGTACTCTAAATCGTGATCGGTTCTTGATTCCACATGAGTTTGAAAATCGCCGGTTTTAACATGTTTGCGGGCATTATCAACTGCGAATGATCTTAAAATATCCCACCATAAGTTATCATTAGCGATCACATGGCGGAGGGTGTGCAATACCCACGCGCCCTTATTGTAGGAATCCCCAAAAGCCCAGTAGTTTTCATTTTCCGGTCCGACAATCGGGAGTTTATTTTGGATGTTCCTACGCTTCCGTAACATAAAATCTATCATCACATTATAACCAAGCTGATTTTCAATGAACATCGATTCGCTATACACAGCCAAACCTTCATGAATCCAAATATGAGCGGGATCTGCCGCAGTAACGCTATTCCCCCACCATTCATGCGCAGTTTCATGAAATAAAAGGCCATCAATTATTCCGTAATAATCTTTGGTCCAGGCACGGGGTCCGCCCCAGTTATTCCAGGCATTTCCATAGGTTACAGCTGACTGGTGCTCCATACCCAGGTAAGAGACCTCCACCAACTTATAACCATCCGCCCACCATTGGTAGTCCCCAAAATATTTTTCGAAAAATCGGATTATATTTTTAGCCTGCCGGAAATGGTTTTGGGCAACTTCCTGATGATAATCCAGTACATAATGATTTAAAATTTCAACTTTACCATTTCGATGAAGTGTGTCCTTGACCAGAACATAATGACCCAATTGGACTGATATATTGTAATTGTTGATTGGGTTTTTCACTTCCCAGGTATATGACTGTTTCCCGGTTCCCAAAGCTTGAGTGTCGGTAAGCTTTCCGTTACTGACACAAAATAATTCCGAGGGTACGGTGAACGTCATCCTAACCCCTTTATCCGGTTTATCAATTATGTGATCTTTTAAAGGCCACCACAGTCCCGATCCATCCCCTTCACAAACGACAGAAACAAAGGGACGTCCTTTCTGGTCATTTTCCCACACAAAACCGCCATCCCAGGGCGGTTTTGAAGCTTCTAATGGCCGGCCTTCATATTGGACGCGAAATTTGAAAATCGTTTCACGATTAATCTTTGGAAATTCCACAAAAACAGCATCTTTCTTTCGCGTTGTTTCCAGTTTATTCCCGAGATAATAGACGCCGTTTAATTGCATACCCTTTGCCAGGTCAATCTGCAGGATAGTAAAATCATTGACGGCGACAGCAGTAAAATCCACATATCCTTTTAGATATTTTTTATCTACATCAATGTCAATATTGATATCATAATGCTGAACATCATAGCAGGTCCGTTCCGGCAATAATGCCCCCAGAAGCCGGTTGCGTTCCTTTAGTTTTGGAAAGGATGCAGCCTTTGCCGGAGGTTCACCCATGGATTGAGGCAGCTGAATAGGCAGACAGCCTATAATCATCATGATCACCGGCAATAATGAAATTATTTTCATGAAATTAATTTAATTGAAAAACAGGATCGGAATTAATATTTTAATCCTGGCGGTCTAAATCTACTCCTATCCCCACAAAGAAGAAAACCCGCTGTGCGTGGCTTATCGTTTATTATGGAATATCAACTTTCACTACAAAACCCGCCAAACAGTCTCCTGATACAGAGACCCTTCCATAGCAACTATTTACTTGACCATTTTGGCTAAAACTTTTTGAGTTTGGGTGTTTTCTCAAGAGCTCGTTTTAATCGTGGAACATCCTTGTCATCCAAAATCAGAGGGGAGCGTTGAAAACGACCTTCATGACTATAATGACAAAATCGAATTTCGTAAGTGCCCTTGGCTTCGCCGTCAGTAAACTTCAGGAGCTGAATAGTTGGACTATGGTACTCACATTGAATTTGTGCTTCTTCTTCAACAATTCCGCTACCCCAATGCAAAGAAAACGTTTTCGGTTTCTTATTCATGGCTATTTGGAAATATTCTAGTGTACTTTAAATTTGCAGATCCAATTAATGAACAAATAAATTTCTTCATTACCTAATCTACCACCGCCTCCACAAACAAAAAAAACCTTTGGGTGTCCTGAAATTGCCCCATTAAGTTACATCTTTAGTCTGGAGAGTATCCTGTTCTTCCATCAATGCTAAAAATTCATTTTCAAACGTAGTAAGATTTTCTATGGCCCCTTGGAGGATTTCATAGTTATCAGCATAAATTGGATTTTGAATGGCAGACCGTTCTTTTTCCATTTCTTCTTCAATGGTACTGATTCGCTTTTTTATCCAGGTCAAACGATTTTTTGTTTTTTTTCTTATTTGGTAATCCAGTTTATTTTTAGAGGGCAATTTAGGTTTTCGCTCATTAATTTCTTCCGATGGTCTTTTTGATTTTTTCCATTCATAATATTCATAATTACCTTCAAACATCCGGATATCCCCTCCGCCTACTTCGCAGGTAAGATTGGTGACATTATTTAAAAAATGCCTGTCATGGGAAATACACACAATGGAACCTGTAAACTGATCCAGGCTTTTTTCAACTATGTTCCGGGAAACAATATCCAAGTGGTTGGTGGGCTCATCCAGCAGGAGTAAATGTGCCGGATTAACCAGCATCTGCGCCAAGGACACCCGGGCTTTTTCCCCACCAGAGAGGACCTTCACACGTTTTTCAATCTCATCTCCCGTAAATAAAAAACTGCCCAGATAGGTACGAATCTCTGTTTCGCTCCACTCCTGGTTCGCCTTTCTAATTGATTCAAAGACAGTTTCCCCTGGATCCAGGATTTCCAGCTGATGCTGGGCATAATAGGCTCTATCCACATTGACACCGATACGCACTGCACCGCCAGTCACATCTTCCACACCGGCCAGCATTTTTAATAAAGTCGATTTCCCTGCACCGTTATGCCCAACCAGTCCAATTTTCTGCCCCCGTTCCACGGTCAGGCTCATATCCTTGAATACTTCAATATCCCCGTAATTTTTCGTCACATTGCAGCAGGATGCCACATTCTGGGGCAGTCGGCTTGGCTGAGGGAATCTCATATTCATAGCATGATTGTATTCTGAAGGTGGTTCAATCTTTTCCATTTTATCCAGCATTTTCACCCGGCTCTGGACCTGGGCTGCTTTTGTGTTCTTATAGCGAAACCGTTCGATAAACCGCTCTGTATCTTTTATCTGCTTCTGCTGGTTTAGATAGGCCGCCCAGTGCTGTTCCATCCGCAGGGATTTTTCGTCCTTATATTTGGAATAATTTCCATGGTACAGGGATATCTTTTTCAAATCGATTTCAAGAATGTGATCTACAGACCGATCCAAAAAAGCGCGGTCATGGCTGATCATCACCATCGCCCCTTTCCAATCGGATAAAAAGGCTTCAAGCCAAATCGTCGCTTCCAGGTCCAGATGGTTGGTGGGCTCATCAAGAAATATTATATCCGGTTCCTGCAAAAGAATTGCAGCCAAAGCCACCCGCATCCGCCAGCCGCCACTGAACACACTCATGGTTTCCGTAAACTGCCTGTCCGTAAAGCCAAGGCCGCCCAGGATCTTTTTAGCTTTCTCTTCCAGCGACCACCCGTCAAGAGCTTCGAATCGATTCTGGGTATCACCCAGCTGGTTCGCCAAGGCCTGGTTTTCGGGATCATTGGCAATATCATGAGACAATGATAGCATTTTCCCTTCCAACTCACGAACCTCCGGAAATTTTGAGAGCACTTCTTCCAGAATGGAGCGGCGGGACCCAGGAACGATTTCCTGGGCCAAATACCCGATAGTTACATTTTTGTCAATCTGAATATTCCCGGAATCGGGGGATTCCTCTCCCAACACAATTCTAAGGAGGGTGGTTTTCCCTGAACCGTTGGGGCCCACCAGTCCTGCCCGCATACCACTCTTGAAGTAAATATTTACATCGGAAAAAAGGTCGCCATTCGGAAAAGATTTGGAAAGGTTCTCGAGACGAATCATTTTATTATTACATGCAGCAGCGCAAAAAGTAAACGGGTACTAAAAGTTATTTTTTTCATTAATCTAATCTAATACCCCCACACATAAACAGAAGTCCCTTCGGGTGAAAACAGATTATAATGCAGTTAATAATCATCCCTTTAATTTATCCCCAAGACGTGCATGGAATCAATTTGTAGAGGGGAATCTTGAAATCCGTAGTAAAAGTCAATAGGAGTATGAGTGTTGAGAGGAGTTTAATTTTTGTGAAAATCGGAAACAGAAGTTGGAAAAGTAGGTTTAGATATCAATACGAAAAATAAAAAGAACTTTTCCTGAGCCCGGCCACTTCCACATTATACACCTGCGATAAACTGTTGAATTTCCATGGCAGCTGTTTCAGGTTGCTCAAGATGAAAATTATGTGTGCAATTGGTCATTGTCAGATATTCAGCATGGGAGAGATTTTCCATCATCCTCTTAGCGACAGCATTAGGTAATTCTGTACTTCCTTCCACATGCAGGAGCAGTACCTGGCACTGAACCACGGGTAGATATTCCCACCATCCTCGTGATCTTGATTCAGTTACGGATTGAATGCAGGCATCTTTTGAGTAACGCCATACAAAGTTTCCATTCGTATTCAGTTCCAGGTTCTGCATGAGAATATCAATATTTTCCCGGGAATAACCCGGTTTTCGTTTTTCAAGGTGTAGCCTGGCTTCATCAACTGTGTGAAAAGTGTCAGGAAGATCGTTGAAAAATCGGGTGGTTTCTTCAATGTCATTCAGGTTTTTATCAGGACCAATATCACCTAAAATGAGGCTTTGAACCTTATGGGGATTTTCCGCAGAGAATACCAGCGCATTTCTTCCGCCCATGGAGTGCCCAAAGATATGAATTGATGTTATGTCCAGGGCATCCATAAAACTATTAATATCATCCGCGTAATCAATGGGAGAATAGCCTTCATCCGGCTGCCATGAACCGCCATGACCCCGTTGATCCAGAGCAAGCAAATGCCAATCCTCAGGAAGTTGATACGCGATGGGAATGAATTGACCAGCGAAATCACTCAATCCATGCAGGAACAGCAATTTGGGACCAGCGCCTTTTCTTTCAAGATAACGGAATTCTCTTCCCTGCAGACTGATAAGGTTTTCTTTCATTAACATATGTAAAATTTAATCAGAATTTAGATAAAATGGACTCATCACAGTAATGCGTACCTAAAAAATAAAATGCAAGTCATTCTGACCATTTAATGCTTGAGATTCTTCTCCGCCTCCCGCCGGATTAGAATGACACTATTTTTTTTGTGTACATCACGGCTGGTAATTTGGGTAAAAGAAGGATTGCCAGAGATATATACATCTACATCCTCTAAAGAACGGATTACGATGCACAGGATTTATGACTTAAGACAACTTTGCATTTCCCCTCATTTTCCGGTTCAGTGCCATAATCTTTTCGTTGCCCTTATACCAGTTTGGTTCTTCGTCAAAATGTGGAATGCCGTAATCAATTCTTCAAAGTCAGAAGGTCTTAACTCCTCATAATCCTTTTGCAGGACTTTAATATAATTCCATTCTGTTTCAGTTAATTCTGTTGCTCTTTCGCACCAATTAATTGCAGCTGCATCTTTTAATACAACTTGAATATTTTCCCTGCCTTTTGTTTCAACTACCCAATGTTTACCATCATCCAGTCTTACTACAAAATTGGGATAGTAATGTCTGATGTTTACAACTTTATCCGTGTACTGGATACTAAACCCAAATTGAATTGGGAGTTTTGCAAATGCTGGCAGCATCAGTAAAGATATCAGAATTTAATCTTCATCTCCCCAAAGTCCTATCCAATCCCCGAGCATCCATCCAACCCCAAGGGAAACTAGTAAATCAAGTAAATCAGCATCACAGTTTGGGCATGATGGATCATCACCTTCATAAAATATAAATTCTCTATTACAGGAAGAACACTTTACTACTTGGGAATTTTCGTTACCCATTTAAATAGTTTTTAATTTTTTTCTCATTTATTTCAATTTATCCCGAAAATTTTAGCCTTCTGGAAATTTCTGAACATTTTCATCTATAATAATTCCTGGCAATTGACTTTTCGTCCACAAATGATACTTAACAATCAAGTCAGTCGGGTTTTCCAGAAGCATTGTTCCAATATGTATTTTATCGGGTCTATTTTTTCTCTCGTAGCTGATTGATGAGCCACAGTCTTTACAAAATGTTCGAACCTTGAATCCATCTTCATATTGAATTGAACCGGGTTTTCCGCTTTTAATAATATAATTTATTTTTTCAATCACAACAAAAACTATAAATGGAGCCCCACTGGCTTTTCTGCAGTCCAAACAATGGCAAGCAGCAACAGTACCCCCTGTGTTTGTTTTCTATCATTTTTTTCTTTTCCTTCTATTTATACCTAAATCTATTTATCATATCACAAACAATCATCTCTTCAATTTACCCGGAGGAATCAATTTGGTGGCTTACTCATTTATTAAAGTGATACTACCTGAACTATTTGTACGAACCCAGTATCCTTTCCCCGGTTCTATAATTTCTTCGTTTGAGTAACCACCCGAAGCAAACCCATAGACTGTGCCAGCAATGATAATTCCATCCGGGTCTTGTATGTCTGAGATATTAAAAGAAGTGCTTAATCCCGTTATGAGATTCCAACCCTCACTTAAGCTGATTGTAAGTTCATTGATTATATTACCAGTAATGGTTGTATTACCATCATTGGCAAATCGTAACCAGTAGCTTTCACCTTGGATGAGACTTGTTGCAAGGTTGTAGCCACCATTGAAAGAGTATAGTGTTCCTTCTATTGATTCGGGAAATAGAATAGAGTATGAAGCATCTTCAACATCAAGGGGTAAGCCTATCAGATTCCAGCCTGATTGGTAGTCTACTGTAACATTACCTTGTCCACAGTTGGTAGTGTCTTGTTCTCCCACATAATCTTCAACACACGATGGATATGGTGGACAGAGTTGGTTGTCATAAATATTGAAATTTTCAGGGTTACTCCAATTCATATCTAAATTACAAATACTTGAAGGAATTTCTCCTATTAGTTGATTATTAACTAAATTCAACCAAATTAAATTAATGAGGTTACCTATTTCAGGAGGTATTTCTCCTGTGAGTTGGTTATACTCTAAATGTAAAAAAATTAAATTCACCAAATTATCAATCTCAGATGGAATTTCACCTGTAAGGTGGTTACCACCCAACTCCAAATCAGTTAAATTCGTAAGGTTTCCAATTTCAGTAGGGATTGCTCCATTGAGTTGGTTCCCACCCAAATCCAAAATAGTCAGATTCGTCAAATAACCAATCTCAAGTGGAATTGCTCCATTGAGTTGGTTCCCACCCAAATCTAAATTGGTTAGATTCGTCAAATAACTAATTTCAGGAGGAATCTCTCCATTAAGTTGGTTCTCCTTTAAAATCAAAGAAATTAAATTAATGAGGTTACCTATCTCAGGAGGTATTTCTCCTGTAAGTCCACCATAAGATAAATCCAGCTCAGTTGTATACTCAATCGAATAACACTCATTCCACAACATAACCTCGCCTTCCTCACAAGATGAACAGTTAGTTGTATCTTGATATCCTACATATTCTTCAATACAGGATGGATAGGGGGGACAGAATTGGTTATTCTCTATATGAAAATTATAAATACTAAAATCTATTGTAAGATTACAAATGGATTCAGGTATTTCTCCTGTGAGTTCGTTTAGGGAGAAATTCAAATAAGTTAAATTCGTAAGGTTTCCAATTGTTGATGGTATTTCTCCTGTAAATTGGTTAGAATGCAAATCAATACCATCTAAATTTATCAGGTTTCCAATTTCAAGTGGTATTTCTCCTGTGAGTTGGTTTTCCCATAAATAGAATTCAGTTAAATTCGTAAGGTTTCCAATTTCAAGTGGTATTTCTCCTGAGAGTTCGTTAGAGTATAACCACAGTTTAGTTAAATACGTAAGATTTCCAATTGTTGGTGGTATTTCTCCTGTAAGTCCATTCCAGGATAGTTGAAGAAAAGTAGTCTCCTCAATATTATAACACTCACCCCAGAGTTCAACCTCACCTTCGTTACAATTTGGACAATCATCAGTAAATTGGAATCCTACATTTTCAATACAGTCAGGATAGGGTGGACAAATGTAGTTAGCACTGAAATCACAATAAGATAAGTTTGGAAAAATGTTACAAATGCTTTCTGGTAGAAATGTAAGTTCATTGTTAAACAAAAGCAACTCTTCCAAACTTCCCAGAGTCCCAATACTTTCTGGAATACTAATTAGTTGATTCTCGTTAATATTTAAAGTTACCAAATTTGATAAATTTCCAATACTCTCTGGTAATGTTTCAATTAGGTTATTCTCCAAGAATAATTCAGTTAATTGAACTAACCCACCTATGGTCTCTGGAATGTTTGTTATTTGATTGAAATCTAAATTTAAATAATTAAGACTGCTTAAATCCCCAATGTTATCTGGGACACTTGTTATTTGTAAAGCATATAATGTTAAACCTTCTAATCCTCCATCACTCCAAACTTGCCAACCAATATCCAAATGTTCTCCTGTTAAACTTGGATTTATTTGAATAAAATCAGAAAGAACATTTAAATCAGATTCATAAAAACAATTATATCCATCCCAATTATATTCATTTAACGGTGGGTCATCTATCCATATAAATCCTTCATCACACTGGCTCAACCCTACTGACCGAAAGACCATTGATAAAATAAGAAGTATAAAAGTTTTCTTCATCGCTCCAATTTACCCCCAAATCCACCTTTTGTCCAATTAGCCTACCTTTTTACCTGTTTGGTGTGAGAGTGACATATAACATATAAACAAGGGGGTGCCCCAAAGGATGGGTGGATATATCAGATGATGGTATTAGTCCTCATACTCAAACACAACCAACAATGCTATAAATAAAAGTCTAAGAGGAATCAATTATTTTTCTCCCACTCTTCTACAATCTCACGGTTGAGGCGGACCTATCTATGAAGTGAGTAAGTTGCTTGGTCATTCATCAGTAACTACTACTGAAAGGCACTATGCACCATTCTTGACTACTGAGACTGAGGACTTTGTGCTGTAAGATTAGGGGAGTGTAATGCTCCCCTTTTACCCCATCCCCATTTTTTAACAAACAACACTAACGGTATAATTAAAAGGAATTTCATTGGCGCAAATATACACTTATTTAAACCATTCATTAAAATTTTCAACTGGTGCTCTTTTTTGGAAGTAAGTATAATTTTTGGTTAAATTTACATATTATATGAACAATAGCATAAAATCAATAATCAGTTACTTTCATAATCCTCTCCATAATGATAATAATCATCGATATAAATCTTGGGAACATTGTTTTGAATTTTATAAGTCAAAAAATATAGAAAATAATATTGATAAGGCATGTTTGCATTTAGCATCCTATTTAGCAAGCTGGGGAATGTATAGATGTTCTAGTTTTCTTTTATGGAAAGTTTTTAAGATTTACCTAGATGTAGATAAAAAATAATTTCTAAAATGAAAAATTCAAGAACTTGATATCAAACTAATAACCGATAATGAATTAAATGACATTTTATCTATTTAATTATTGACTATAAAGAAAAAGATATGAAATTATATAGAGTTTATGGATTAAATGGGTGCGGGATGCTTCTCCATGATAAAACTACTAGATATAGAATTACTAAGATAGATATAGTACAAGATATTGTTAATAATTTTGGGATTCCTATATTGAATACATTTGATAATGTACATACTTATAGTAAGAAAGTATTTAAGGAAAAATTTAATAATAATAGAGCGCAGGGTATTATTATCGAATTCCTTGCAGACTATGATAGTCAGTTTGACTTTAATGCAGTTGTTAAGAAAGACCATTGTATAGTAATACTTGACAGTATTAATGATCCTCAGAATCTTGGCCAGATTATACGTACCTGCGAATGTGCTGGTATTGATTCTATAATATTACCTAGTAATAGTTCAATATCAATTACAGATACAGTGCTGCAGATAAGCCAGGGAGCCTTTACAAATGTGAAAATATATATTGAGAAAAATATCAATCGATTTATTGATAAAATAAAAAAACATAATTTCTGGATTTCAGGATTTGAGAATAGTATATCAGCATGTAATTGGTTTGATATAGAAATGAAAGGTAGAGTATGTTTTGTTTTTGGAAGTGAAGGTAAAGGTATTAAATCTTTAACCCTTAAGAAGTGTGATTATATTGGAACTATCCCAATGTTTGGTAAAATAAACTCTTTAAATGTTTCAGCCTCAGTAAGTGCTATTCTTTTTGAAAGGATTAGACAGATTAAAACTCAATAAAGCTAACATATTTTTTATTAATCATTTCCACTGTTTCTATTAATTCACCAGTGCTGACCAAGGACTGGGAGGGTGTGTTCCTACTTTTTTACAAAGAGGTGGGAGTGCCAAGGAATTGGAGTATTACGGAAAAACAGCATTAACTTTTAATTCTTATCCAACCAAAATAATCATTAATGTGCTTTAGTGAGAGAATAATTAATGGTATGTAGTATAATGGATAAAGAAGTATTCCTAAGAAGCTACCCAAAAAGTAATAACCAAAAGGCAATATAATTAATCGCATCTTTTTCTTATTTTTCTCTTTATTGAACACCCCTCCTCGTCTCGCAACATTTTTCCCATTGAATATTACTATCTTTTCAATAAAGTTGTCGTATTCCTCTTTCATTTTAGTTAGCATTATATCTTTATATAATCTTATCTCAACAAACAAAGAATCCCGCAGAATGAAATATATATTGTAATGTGGTTAATAATCATCTCTTCAATTTACCCCTAAATCCCCCTTTTTTCCAATTAACGAACCTTTTTACCTGTTTTGTGTGAGAGTGGCATATAACATATAAACAGGGGGGTGCCCCCAAAGGTTGGGTGGTTGGACTAAATATTTACAGGCAAATAATTTTAAGTGGATGGAACTTGAAGTATTTCTACATCATAACCATCTGGATCATGTATAAAAATATATTGAGATGATGATGTTGGTTTTGATTGCCTAAACCACCAACCACGATCTTTAACATCAGAAATTACCCTGTCTAAATCATCAACATGAAATGCGAGGTGCCCAAACTGGTCACCAATTGTATAATCACGCCCATCTTTATTAAATGTAAGTTCAATTTGATAATTTTGACTATCATCAGTCAAAAATACTAAAGTAGCCTCATCACCAAGATCTTTGCGACGAATTTCCTGCAACCCTAAAAAACCACAGTAAAATTCAAGAGACGCATCAAGATTCCTAACACGAAGCATTGAATGTGCAAGCCGCATTGATTGACCTTTCATATTAAATCATACTTTTCATCATTGACCAGTTATGAACGTTCCTCGTGATCATACATTATGAACTATATATTTTCTATCTTGAATCATGCTGAGTATATCCAACATAACCGCCATCAAGACTGAAAACTGACGTAAAACCATTATTGGCAAAATATTGTGCTGCACCCACACTGTTATTACCATGATAACAATAAACTAGTAAAGGTGCGCTACGATCAGCAGTCTTTATAAATTCTTTAATATTTTGATCTGTCAGATTTATCGAGTCTGGTATATTTCCTTCTTGATAAGAACCAGTATCCCTAATATCGGCAATAGTAACCTTATTATTTTTTATTAATTCTTTCGCCTCATTTACATCAATACACTTATAACTTTGCATTTCATTGTTCATAATAAAGTGAACCTCTTATTACATACAATTTAATAAATGATTCATCTAAATTTTTGCCTAGAATGTTGAAGTTTGTCCACATTTCATGTTGGCGGGTACTGCGATATCAATTTTTTTAGGGTATGACCGGCTTTTATTTCTTTCATTTTCAATAAATTCACTTTTAGTAATTTTTACTCCAACATTTGGATTCCATTTCTTTTCCTCACCAATTGTAGATAGTGACTTCCCGGAATAATCGTGGGCCGGATATACAATTGTATTATCCGGATAGCAGAACAATTTCTTTACTACATTGTCATACAATAGACCAGCAGATCCCCCTTGGAAATCAGTTCTGCCAGTCCCACCTATAAATAACGTATCCCCGGTAAATAACATTCCGCATGTATAATAACATACACAACCTGCAGTATGACCAGGAGTATGGATAGTTTTAATATCAAATTGTCCAACTTGAATAGCATCTCCATCCTTTAATAAAACATCAGCACCATCAACATCAGACTCAGACCCATAATATATCAGAACACCATTTTTCTTGCGTATTTCGTAAGCTGCTGTTATATGATCTGCGTGAACGTGGGTCTCTAATATACCCAAAAGGTTCAAATCCAGTTTTTCTATGGCATCCAGATCTCTATCCATCTGTTCTAGGACGGGGTCAATTATAACAGCTTGATTTTTTACTGCATCAAAAAGTAAATAGGTATAAGCACATGACTCAGAATCAAAATACTGTCGCATATTTATTTTTTCCATGCTTTTGACCTTGTTAATTAATAACAGTTTTTCGCAATATTATAAATCATTTTTTTATTAGGTTAAATTTTACCCCATCCCCACTTTTATACAAAGAGGTGGGAACGAAAAACTTCACGAGTGTGGGGCTATATTAATAATGAAGATATTTTACTATTCGGATGCTAATATGATATCAATATCAATATCATCTAG
>Ga0208879_1001413_pt1 | contig 22632 bp, 22 predicted proteins | sample Knorr_S15_td_Bot_FD_185605 | JGI IMG/M metagenome (GOLD analysis project Ga0208879, IMG submission 185605) | Marine microbial communities from Southern Atlantic Ocean transect - Knorr_S15_td_Bottom_ad_5009_LV_A (SPAdes) (version 2) | ecosystem: Environmental > Aquatic > Marine > Oceanic | place...
CAGCGCGATATCCTCTTCCTTCTTCATCGCCACGGCGTAGGTAATTGCCATCCCGAAGCCGGCCGAAGTGGACCAGGCCGACTGCGTCAGCGCCCGAATCCAAGTTTCCCCCTTGAAGAGGTATTCCCACTGCGGGATGAAGAGGAAGCGCAGGCCAGTCGCCGCGCCCGACGGATTGAGGATGAAGGGGTAAATCATCGCGATAATCAGGAAGCCGACCAGGCAAGGAATCAGGATGGTATTGGCGCGCTCAATCCCGCGGATGCCACCGTAAACGATTATCCCTGACAAGCTGACGGCGATGAGCTGGAACATTACCACCTCCAACGGCGAATTGTGGATGAAGTCCTCCCACATCAGCATTGTCGCCTCGGTATCGGTGGCGAGGTTGATTTCGCCCGAGAGCGCGACCCAGAAGTAGCGGATGGTCCAGCCCATAACGACCGCGTAGTAGAATCCCACGGCGACGCCGACCCACACCATCCACATCCCCATCCAGGTCCAGTTGCGCCCCGCCATGTCGCGCATCGAGCCGATGGTGCCGAGCCGCGTCTTCTTACCGATGGCGAACTCGGCTATCAGCAGCGGAATCGACCACGCGAAGAGGAAGAATAGCCAGCCAATCATGAACGCCCCCCCGCCGTTGGCGGCCGCCTCGCGCGGGAAGCGCCAGATATTGCCGGTGCCGACCGCGGCACCGATGGTGGTCAAGATAAGCCCCAGGCGCGAGGAGAATAACTCCTCTTCCCCGGCGGCCGGCGCCGTCAACCGCCTTCCTCCGCCGCCTGCTTGCGCCGCTCCGCAGCGATAGCGAGGCCCACCATGTGGTAGAGCCCGCCCCAGATGACACCGTAGATGATGAGCATCATGAAGCCGACCGCGATGAAATCCAGCACAGGGTTGCCGAAGCCGATGATTTCGTCGACGAAAATCTCGACAGGCGCGGCCGCCCCGTAGCCAGTGTAGACGAAACCGCCCCCTAACTCGTTAGCGAGGCGGGAGTCCTGCGCCACGGCGTAGAACTGGATGTGTGTGGAGGACTCAGTAGCAGGGATGTAGGCCCGGAAGACGGATTCGCGCTGCGGAATCGTGAGGCCGGGGCTGAAATCCGAGTAATCCCGCGGGTCACAGTCAACGATGCAGGACATGGGCAATTCGTTCCAGGTACCGGCCGTCATCTCGGCCGTCCGGTATCGCAGGACCAGCGAGTCCTTCAGCATGAACTGAGCGTTCGCGACCTCAATCCTCACCGGCAGTTTGTCATCCGAAAAGTAGTCACCGAAGTCAACTTCGGTATCAGACTGGAAACCAATGCTCTCTCCCTTCGAGGAGAGAAGGGTCAACGACGGCATTAGGGTCTGCTCCGGTGAGTGGATGCCGGGGCCGTTAATGTCACCGTAGTCAGGGAACATCTGCCCAATCCGCGCTTCGGGGGATTCGTCCAGCAGATACATGTTGGTGAGCAGGTGCATCCGCACGGTGGGGCGGATGAGCAACGGGTCGGCGTGGAAACCGCCCTGCAGACCTCCCTGGCTTCCGCAGCTATTCAGCTCGACGGTGTAGGAGAATGAGCCCTGCATGCCGTAGAGGTGGTCGGTGAAGTCTCCCGAGACCTTGTAGCCACCCTGATCCTTCCAGTTGCCGTAACCGGTCAGGTTCATCAGCCCCTTGACCTGGTTTTCCATGTAGAGTTCGTGCGGCGGGTCCTGGTCCTTGAAGCCCCACGGCCAGATGTAAAGCTCCGAACAGGCGTGGTAGGAAATCGAATTCATGATATTGTGCTTCATATCGTGGGCTTCGGCCCGGTAGTTCCGGATATACTCGCCCTCGGCGTTCGTGATGAACATGTCGGGCCAGTTCGCCCTGGTAATTCCATCCTGATAATCTGCGAGATACTGGTCCTGCGGATAATCCTCGTAGATATCCAGTCTCCAGAGCAGGTACTCGATGACCTGCGTCTCCGGCTCGCTGAATCCGCCCTCCTTGTCCTCGTCAACCATCCCGTCCTCGTCGTCGTCGGTGTGCATGGCGTCGGGCGGGTCCTCGTCAACCTTGGCGAAGTCGCCGGTGTTCTGGTCACCAACAATGCAGGGGTTGCCCAGAAACTCGCAGTCGCCATCGTCGTCGTTGAAGTCGCGCGGGCCGTGATAGACTCCCGAACAGGGGTTGTCATCATCAACCGTGACTTCGACCTCCAGGTCGTCGCCAATCAGTGCCTGTCCCTGCGTGTTGTGGCTCCACTCGAGGGGGTAGTTGCGGTTCAGGTCAACGCCATCGCACGAGTCGCCGTAGCGGTCGTTGTCATCGTTGTCTCGCATATTCTTACGCCAGAAACGGTCCGGGTCTTCCCGGTCGTACTTGTAGCCGTCCGGGTTCAGGATGGGGACAATCCAGATTTCCCGGTTGTTGACCAACTGGGTTACGCGCGCCTCGATGGGGTCTTCGTCAATGCCTTCGTCGATAATCCCGTCGCCGTCATTGTCGATGCCGTCAAAGAGCGCCCGCCCTTGCGCATCGACGCGGCCGCCCTGCTCGCCATCGCCATCGTTATCGACGCCGTCAATCGGGTCCTCGTTCACAAGTCCGTCGCCGTCGTTGTCTGTCGGCGGGGCGCCGTAGAAATGGGTCAGGTAGTAAGCGAAATACATCGGGGTCACGACGGTCATCCACTCGCGGGCGTGGTGGTTTCCGACGATGAAGAGCGTCTCCTCGTCTGGGTCGTCGTAAAACGCCGGCTCGTTGGCGACGTTATCTGATATCTTGATACCGTAAATTTCGTTCCCCTGCCAGGTCTGCCCGGCCGGAATCAGGTCGGTCAGCGTATAGAACTCGACAATATCGGGAAAGTCATTGGCCAACCGCTGCAATTCGGAGACGACTTCGTAATATTCGTGGTAATCGTCAAAGAGCACGTCGAACGGGAAAGTGTTGGTGCGGTTCAGTGTGTCGTTCTCCCCTTCGGCTGCCAGCAAAACTGCCGGTTGCTGCGCCGTCGGCGATGGTGCTAGCGAGCCGGTGCTGAAGCTGGTTAGCAGTACCATAACTGCCAGCAGCGCTGCCGTCCCCTGTCGCATGGCGGCGCCACCTGCCGGCCGGCTATAATAGTAACCTTGGAGCGCGCCTTTTTGGGTAACGGCCGTTCGGCGGCCGTGTTGCGGTGCAAGGACTGCCCCCACTGGTATGGCGGCGAGGACTACGGTTACGGGAGCTGCCGGCTCAAGTTGCGGCGCGAAGAGCAGCGCTTCCTGACCTTCGGACAGCAGGAGTGCGACGAGGGAATGGAGGAAGGCGCGGTCAACGATGGCCGTGCGGGGGCACCCGATGGCTGACGCGCCTGCGGCGCCCACAGTCCGTCCGCTGGCTACCGGCGACCTGGAGCTGGCGCGGGCGCTGACCGACGGCGAGGGATGGGGCAACTCGGCGCGCGACTGGGAACGGCTGCACGCGCTCGGCGTCGCGCTGGGCGCCGAAGTCAACGGCGTGGCCGCCGGCGTCTGCACAGCGCACGATTACGGCGCGCTCGGGACCGTCGGCAACGTCGTTGTCGCGCCCGAGCAGCGCGGCCGCGGCGTGGGGGTCGCGCTGGTCGAGGCGGCGCTGGAACGCCTTGCGGAGTGCCGCGCGGTGAGGGTGCACGCGCTGATGCCGACCGCTGGCTTCTATCGCGCGCTCGGTTTCGAGGCGGAGGGGATGTCGACCCGCTTCCGGCTCTCGCCGGAGATGCACGCGCTGGCGCCGTTCGACGTCGGCGATGCAGCGGTCGCGCCGGCGCGCGACCGCTGGGACGAAGTGCTGGCTCTCGACGCGGCACAGTTCGGCGGTGACCGCTCCGCGCTGCTCGAGGCGCTCGCGAAGGCGGTTCCCGAAGCGGCACTCGCGCTCGACGGCGGCTACATCCTGGCGAAGGGCGAGCCGCCACTCTACGAGCTGGGGCCGTGGGTGGTCAAGCCCGGCTGCCGCGACTGGCGGGGGCTGCTCGAGGCAGCGGTCGCGGCGCTCCCCCGCACGGCAAGCGTCGAAATCATCGTCCCGTCACCCAACTTCCGCGTCACCAGCCTGCTCGAGGCGCAGGGCTGGGGAGCGGTCGACTACACGCTGGCGATGGTACGCGGCGGCGGCTGGAGCGACGAGGGCAACATCTGCGCCCGCGCGGGAGGCGACAAGGGATGAGCCGCGAGCAGGGCGACGTCCAACTCTACAACAGCGCGACCCGCCGCAAAACGCGCTTCGCGCCAGTCGGCGACCCGGTGCGGCTCTACGCCTGCGGGCCGACGGTCTACGCACCTGCTCATCTCGGGCACGCCAAGTCGTACGTTGCCGTGGATGTGCTGCGGCGCTGGCTCGAATATCGCGGCTACGCGGTGCGCCACACACAGAATTTTACCGACGTCGCCGACGAGACCGCACAGACGGCGGCGCGCGACGGAGTGCCGGAGGCAGAGCTGACCGCGCATTATGAAACAGAATTCCTGGCACAGATGGACGCGCTCGGTAACTTGAAGCCACATGCACTGCCGCGCGCTTCCGGCGTCGCCAACGAGATTGGCGCACTGGCGGGGCAGCTGCTCGCCGACGGCCGTGCCTACGAGAGCAAAGGCGGAATCTGGCTCTCCGTCACGTCGGAGCAGCACGGCGCGCTGCTCGGCACCGAAATCGAGGCAGCGCTCTGCGAGCCGGCCGACGCGGTCGACCTCGGACCCAAGCGGGGGCCGTTCGACTTCATGCTCTGGGGGCCGCCGCTGCCGGACGGCCGCAGTTGGGCCCCGAATGGTGCCCCGCGGGGGCGGCCGGGCTGGCACCTGGAGTGCACGCTGATGGCGTCGCGCGACCCGGGGCTGCCGCTCGACATTCATTTTGGCGGCGCCGATCTGGCGTATCCACACCATGAGAGCGAACTACTGCTGGCCGATGCCTTGGACTTGGGCGAATACTGCCGCCTGTGGATGCACAACGGGCTGATGGAGGACGCCGACGGCAAACTCTCGAAGTCGCGCGGAGAGCGGCTCTCGCTGGCAGCCATCTTCAACGACTGCCCGCCCGCGGCGCTGAGATTCTACCTGCTGCAATACCACTACCGTGACTTCACCCCCTTCAGCGAAACCGCGCTGAAAGCCGCCTGCGCCGAGGGCGAACAGCTGGGCTGGACCGCCGCCGAGATGCTGACGGCGGACGGCGGCAACCCAGACGGCGGGGGCCGCGACGAAAATCCGCATGGCGACGCGCAGCTGGCGCGCGGCGACCCCGCCACGGCTGCGCTGCTGGCGCAGCTCGAGGCGGCAATGGACGACGACCTTAGCTCCCCGCAGGCGGTCGCTGCGCTGCGCGAGCTGGACCCGCTGGCGCGCGAGCGGCTCGACAGCGGCGGCGAACTGCGGGCAGTCACGGCGCTCTACCGCATTTTCCAGCGCGCGCTGGGGGTGTTTCAGTGGCCATCGTAGAGCAGTTCGCAGTCGGGCCGATGGCCAACTTCGCCTACCTGCTCGGCTGCGAAGAAACGCGCATCGCGGCGCTGGTTGACCCCTGCTTCGAGCCGGAAAAACTAGTCGCCCGTGCGGAGGCATTGGGCTACCGTGTCGGGTGGGTCATCAACACCCACGGCCACCATGACCACGTCAACGGCAACGGCCGCGCGGTAGAGCTGACCGGCGCGAAAGTGGCGGCGCACCGTAAGGCGGAATTCACCGTCGACCGATTTTTAAAACACGGCGACACGCTGCGCGTCGGCGAAATCACGGTCGGCGTGCTGCACACACCGGGTCACGCGCGCGACGCAATCTGCCTGCAAGCCGATAGACATATCTTCACCGGCGACACGCTTTTCGTCGGCGAGTGCGGCCGCACTGACCTGCCCGGCAGCGACCCGCACGCGATGCACCGCTCGCTCTTCGAAGTGCTGGCCGAAGTCCCGGATTCCGCAGTCGTCTGGCCGGGCCACGACTACGGCCCGCGCCCCAGCTCGACGATGGGTGCTGAGCGGCGCGAGAACTACGTGCTCGCGCCGCGGTCGCTCGAGGAATTCGTCGCGTTCATGGCGGAGCCGTAGCGCCGGGGCGCCAACGGATTAAACTAACGGCCGGATCTCACGAAACATGGCGCGCACGTGTCCCCGCTGTAGCACTGGCCTTGAACCGCGCAGCGTCACCAATGATACGTTCGCGATAACCGTGGACGACTGCAAGGATTGCGGAGGGCTCTTCCTGGACCGGGGGGAACTGGCCCGGCTGGCACCCGATAGCGCATCGCTCGAGGAGCTCGCCAGCCAGCTATCGCGCGAGCCGGAAGCCGGCAAACACGACATTGCGTGTCCCCACTGCACCGGCCAGATGCACCTCACCAGCATCCCTGAACCTGAGGTGCAACTCGACATCTGCGGCGGCTGCAAGGGCATATGGTTCGACCAGAATGAGCTTGAAGCATTGCAAAAAGTGGGCGACAGGGGCGTAGCCAGAGGCGTGGCAGACACGGCGTCAGGGTTGAGCCTGTTGACAGATATAGTACAGATCCTGGCCAGTGTCCTATAGCGCTACGGCTCCCGCCCGTGCCGTTGCGCCAGCCGTTCCTGCAGCGCATCAGCGACCGCTCCGGCCGGCAGATGCTGCTCGGTGAGCCAACCGAAGCGCTCGAGCGAGACCGCGACGCCGTCTTCCACCGGCTTGACCGAGAGCACGCGTGCGAGCGGGATGCGCCAGCCATCGAGCAGCAGGTGCTCGCGCTCGAGCGCCAGCGAACGCGGCAGCGCGAGGTAGGCCACGACGAGCGCCAGCAGCGCCAACGCGGGGCGCGGGTCGTTGCCCTGCGCGCGGTCGAGCAGCAGCACTAGCAGCGCCGCGGTCGGCATCAGCCAGCCGTAGATGCCCTTGCGCGTCAGCTCCGCCTGCCAGTCGAGACGCTGGACAATCGCGTCAGCAGCCGGCTTGCGCTGCAAAATCAGCAGGTCGAACAGCAGCACCCCTCCGAGGGAGAACTTGAGCAACAGCAGCCAGTCGGTCACGCCAGCAACTCCTGCACCAGCACCCAGACGTCGGACGCGACCGCTTCCGGCGGCCGCGTTGCGTCGAGGATGCGCACTAGCTGGTCGTCGCGCAGCGCGAGATAGGCGGCGCGGACGCGCTCGAGGTGATCGGCGCGCTCGAAAGTGTCGGCGACCGAGTGCGAATGGACTCGCTCGAGCGCCTGTTCCACGGGCAGGTCGAAGACCAGCACGAGCGCCGGTGCGGGCGCGAAGGCGTTAAGCGCGCGGATGCGTTCGGCGGGAATCCCGGCGGCGCACTGGTAGGCCAGCGCCGAGTAGTAGTAGCGATCCATCAGCACGATTTCGCCCCGCTCGAGCGCCGGCGCGATGCGGTCGGCGACATGCTCGCGCCGGTCGGCGGCGAAGAGCGTCAGGATTTCCTCGGCGTCTGCGGTCCGCTCACCGCGCAGCACCTCCTTCAGCCGGCTACCATTCGGGCCGTTGGTCGGCTCCTTCAGCACGACTACCGTGTGGCCCGCCTCGTGCAGCCGCTCCGCCAGCAGCCGCGCCTGCGACGACTTGCCACAGCCGTCGATTCCCTCCAGGTCTATGAGCACGCTGCAGCGAGCCCACAGCTGCTTATGAGCCATCCTGCGCCGGCGACCACCCATGGGCCAGCGCCCGCTCCTCGACCAGCTGCGGGTTCAGGTTGGGGCGGCAGTGCCAGTGGAAGTGGTCGAGGAATTCAGCAGGAAAGCGGTCAATCAGGTAATTGCCGCGGCCGTAGAGCATGTTGCCGTGCTGGCGCAGCGCGTCGCGCATCTCGCGCCGCTGCGCCCGCGACGGCTCGGTGCCGTGCGCGCTCCAGAGCAGCAGCGGCAGCCTGCAGCCGGGGCAATCGACGATGCGCCAAGCGGAGTCGCCCGCCGGAAGCGCGCAGAGCTGGCATTCCATGCGTCGCCACGGACGCCATAGCCACTATATCCCACCTCGTTCTACTGTTACCAATGGCAGACTTCAAGGCAATTATTAAGGGCGAGCTGGTCAAGCTGGCCAACTGTTCGCAATGCGCAGCCGAACTCTGGGCGCCGCAGGAACAGGCGACGGTGATTTGCCCCGCCTGCGCCACTAGCGACGGCGGGAACGCATAGCGCTAGGGAAGGCTCAAAGCATGCAACCGGTCGCGATTACGCTTTCCGAAGACAAGTATTTAAAAAAATATGCTGGCTGGCTGGCGGAAGCGGGCTTCGCTGCCGAGCGCATCGATAGCGTTGATGCGCTGGAGCGCTATCCGCTGCTGGTGCTCTCGGGCGGCGGCGACATGGCGCCCGGCAGCGGCGCCTTCCGCGGCGACGTGGACGAAACGCGGCTGCGCAACCCGAAGCCGGAGCGCGACGCGCTGGAGCTGGCGCTGCTGGCGGCGGCCCGCGAGCGGCAGATGCCGGTGCTCGGCATCTGCCGCGGGCTGCAAGTGCTGAACGTGGCGTGCGGCGGGACGCTGTGGCCCGACATCAGCGATGGCGGCTTCGAGACCGCGGCGCACACCGGCGGGACGCGCGACACCGACGACGTCTACCATCCGGTTACGATGTCGGGGGTCGAGTTCGAGGTCACCAGCCATCACCACGAGGGCGTGCGCGACCTTGGCGAGGGGCTCGAGGTCATCTCGCACGCGGAGGACGGGATGGTCGAGGCACTACGGCACCGTGAACTTCCGTGGCTGGGAGTCCAGTGGCACCCCGAGCGCACCGCCGCGGGCGCGGGGCGCAGCCTGATGCAGGAATGGCTGCGGTCGCAATGCTGACCGCGACGCTGCTCGGCTCGGCGCAGGACGGCGGCGTCCCGCAAGCGGGCTGCCGCTGCACGCATTGCGCTGCCGCGCTGGCCGACCGCGAGTTCGAGCGGCTGCCGGCCTCGCTCGCCTTGCGGGGACCCGCCGGGGTGCAGCTGTTCGAAGCGACGCGCGAGCTGGCGCGCCAGCTCGCGCTGGCTGGCGGCGGGACGCCGGCCGCGGTCTGGCTGACGCACGCGCATCTCGGCCACGTCGACGGGCTGGGGCAGTTCGGCGCCGAAGTGATGGACGCGCGGGGCGTCCCGCTCCACTGCTCGCCAGCGGTCGCGGAGCGGCTGCGCGCGACCCCCGGCTGGCGCGCGCTGCTCGATGATGGCCACCTGCGGCTGCGCGAGTGGCGCAGCGGCGAACCGGTTGCGGGCGACGGCTTCGCTGTCACGCCGCTGCCGGTGCCGCACCGCAGCGAAGCGGGCGACACGCACGCGCTGCTCGTCGCTGGAAAGCGCAAGCTGCTGTTCCTGCCCGACCACGATAGCTGGGACGCGACGCTGGCGGCGGTCGGCGCCGCGAGCCCGCGCGACTGGCTCCGGCAGCTGGGCGCCGACATCGTGCTGCTCGACGGCACCTTCTGGTCCGCGGACGAGCTGCCGCGGCAGGACGCAGTGCCGCACCCGCCGGTGGCTGAGACGCTTGAGCGGCTCGGTGCGCGGCGGGAAGGCGACCCGCGCATCGTCTTCATCCACCTGAACCACACCAACCCGCTCTGCAATCCCGACTCCAACGAGTCGGCACAGCTGGCGCGCGCCGGCTGGGAAACAGGGCACGAAGGGCTGGCCTTCCGGATTTAGTTTTTGGGCCAGTTGCCAAGCTCGGTGCGGTAGAGTTTCTCGGCGGCGCTCGTGAAACGGTAGTTGCGGTGAATCAGGTCGAGTGTCGCCTTCTCGACCGGGTTGAACCAGCCGGTCCCGCGGATGATGGCCATGATTTCCTGCAGGTCGCCGCGCGAGACGCGGCCGTCGCCGTGCCCCGCCACCGCACCCTCGGCGGCGCAGAGTAGCTCCAGGTCGAGTGGCTTCATGCGCTGGCGGCAACTCGAGCAGTAACCATGGCTGCGCTGGAAAACCCGGATTTCGAACTGGTCGCCACAATTCTCACAGTCAATCCAGTCACTCACGACGGGCGATGTCCCGGGGTAGGATAAAAACCCGCAGTCCGTTTAGCTGCTTCCAGATACGCAATAACGCGTAAAAACACGGAATGGTACCACCCAAAAAAGAATATATCACGAAAGCCTATATCTATCGTCAAGACGTTTTTCAAATTCCGTAGCGATAACGGATTTTCCGTTACCAGCCATATTTCTCGGTTATCTTCAGGCTGGCCTTGATTTTGAGCAGCTGGCGCGCCATCGGCGCCAAGTCAGGGTTGCGTATCAGGATGCCCAGCATCTTCAGCCACGGCAGGTCGGAGTAGTTGCGGCCGTCGTAGATTTCGCCAATCAGGTTCAGGATGCGCTCGTCGAGCGCGTAAATCAGCTTCGACTCGTCGACGAACTGCTGCTGCGTCCACGGCTGCCGCTTCAGAATGCGGTCATACCACAGGTGCGGCGCCAGCTGCGGGTGCAGCGCCCGGCCGACGCGTTCCCAGTGCAGGCCACGGAGTTCGTGGGTGTTGACCGCGTGCGACGGCGGCACCAGCTCGCCGCTGCCGAGCGCGTTACGGATGGCGATGGCGGCGTATTCCCCCGAGAGCATCCCGACGTGGACGCCCCCTTTAGTTATCGGGTTCGTGAGCCCGGCCGAGTCGCCGACGACATAGGCGCCGCGCGTCGCGAACTGCGGGATGGGGCCGTCGCGCGGAATCAGCCCACCATTCTGCAGGTCGCCCAGGTCGTTGGGGATGCGCTGGTCGGGGTCGACCTGCATCTCGTCGCGGCAGAACTGCTCGAGGCCCGCCTTGGCGCCATTGGTCGCGACGATGCCGACGTTGAAGACGTCGTCGCGCGGGAAGACCCAGACATAGCCGTTGGCGTAGCGGGGATTGATATAGAAGTCAAAATAATCGGTATCCGGGAAATCGACGTCGCTAGTGCGGAACTTGTATTGCAGCCCCGGCAGCAGCCGCAGCTTGTCGTTACCCTTGAGGCCAACTTGCGTCACCAGCACCGGGACCCGCCCTTCGGCAATCACCAGCTGCCGCGCCTGCGCGACCGGGCCGTCCTTCGAGGCGAGCGTCCAATGGCCATTCTCGCGGCCCACCTTCGTGACGCGTACGCCTTCATGCCGCTCGGCGCCCGCCTTGACCGCGTCGTCCGAGATGGCGCGGTCAAGCCCCCAGCGGTGGATTGAGTAGCCGGGCGACATCAGCCCGACCGACTTGCCGTTGGGCATGCGGATGCGGTTGCCCTTCACCTTCCGGATGGCCCAGTCACCGACCGGGTAATTCGTATGTTCGAGCGCGATGCGCCCAATGCCTTCGCCGCAGTGAATCGGGTCGCCGACCCGCTGCTTGCGCTCGAACGTAGTGACCGAGTGGCCCGCTTCGGCCAGCCGCAGCGCCGTCATCCCGCCGGCCGGCCCCTGCCCCACTACGGCGACGTCGTGCATCGGCTGGCGCCAGCCTGCCGCAGTTAAAAGCTGACTGTCAAACGATTTTACCAGTCGTGCTGCACGAGCGGGCGTATGCTTTTTAGGAAGGAGTTGGTATGCGATAGTCCATGTCCGGACTCAACTCTCTTCCTGAAGGCCTCCTTGGGGCAGTCGCATGACCGGCGACCCGCTCTGCCTGACCACCAAGGAGGCGATCCGGGGTTACAACCTGATGAAAGCGCTGCTGAAGTGGGTCGAACAGGAGCGCGCCAGCCTGCACCATATCGCCGAAGAGATGGGCAAGATGCCGCCACTCCAGCGCGAATCGGACGCTGTGGGGCGCATCGAGAAAATCGTCGCGGTGCGACAGAAGAAACTGATTGAGGCGCTGCAACACCTGAAGCCAGAAGTCGAGAAGGCTCACAAACGCATCCAGGCGGCCGGGCTGGTCAAGGGGGGCGCAACGCGCACCGGTAAGCAGCTCAAACAACAGAAGACGGGGGTCGAGTTCGCCTCGGTCACCTGCAACGATTGCGAGATGGAGCTGCGCACCGGCAACTACGTCGCGACCTGTAACCACTGCAACATCAAGTTCCACTCTGCCTGCATCTCGCCCATGTTCATGTGCGGGAAGTGTAACGCCGACCTGTCGCAGTTCCAAGCCGCTTACTGAGAGTCACGCAGCACCGGTCGCGCTTCGCGGAACGACGGCAGTGCCCCGAGGTCGATTTCCGCCACCGCGACTCCCGGTTCGAGTGCGGGCGCTTCGCCGACGAAGCGCCCACGCGGGTCGACGATGCACGATTCCCCGCCGAAGGTCAGCGACCCCTGCACCCCGACGTTGTTGGCGAAAGCCCAGAAGCAGGTGGTCTCGATGGCGCGCGCGGGGAGCATGCGGTGGAACAGAGGACGCGACGTGGTGGGGCTGGCCGAGATGTTCAGGATAAGCTCGGCGCCCGCGTGCGCCAGCGCCAGCGACTGCGTCGGGAAGAATATGTCGTAGCAGACCTGCATCCCGATGCGCCCCAGCGGCGTCTCGAAGACCGGCGTCGCGTTGCCGGCGCCGAAGTGCAGCTTCTCCTCGAACGGCCCGAAGTTCGGGAGGTAGCGCTTGCGGTAGTGGCCGATGTAGCCGTCAGGGCCAACCAGCAGCGCGACGTTGTAGAGGCTCTCACGGCCGCGCTCGACCAGCCCGGCGGCGATGTGGACGCCGCTCTCGGCCGCCAGTGCTGCGAGGCCCGCCTGCGCCGGGCCGTCGCCCGGCACCGCTTCGGCGACGTGCGCGTAGTCGTCGCGCAGCAGGTATCCCGTCAGGAACAGCTCGGGGAGCACCAGCAGGTCGAGCCCGCCGTCGCAGGCGGACTGTGCCTGCTTCAGCAGCTTGCGCGACGTCGCGAGATTGGCGTCGATGTCGCCCAGTTCCACGGGCGCCTGCGCCACCGCCAGCTGCATGCGCGCGCAATTGCCATGCGGTAAAAGGGCTGGGCCAGCGGCAAGTCCCATATAGCCGTCGGCTACCGGGACGCGCATGGTCGCGGAGAGCGAGCAGCCCGCCTCGTTGCTGGGGCTGGTGGGCGGAGCGTCGGTAATCAGCAGCCTCTGCTGCCTGCCGCCGGTAATCATGGTGCTCTTCGGGCTCTCCTCGATTTCGGCCGCAGCGGCGTTCGGCGACAGCCTCTACTTCGGCCCGGCACGCTGGATATTCTATGGCGCGTCCTTTCTCTTCCTCGGGCTGGGACTGGCGTTCTACTTCCGGCGGCAGGGCATTTGCAGCCTCGACGACGCACGGCGGCAGCAGACTCGCATCCTCAACACCGGGCTGCTGGTGCTGGCCGCCTCGGTCGCGGGCTACCTCTTCCTGACCTACGTTATCCTCGAAATCGTCGGCATCCGGCTGGGGCTCCCGTGGGAAGCGTGGTGGGACTGAACCGGCCCCGCGGCTGGAAAGCGGCTGGCGCGCTGCTGGCGGTCTACCTGCTGCTCGTCGCCGGGATTACCCTCGCGGCGCCCGACGAGCCGTGGGATGCGTTCCCCGCCGGCTGCCCCCACGAGAGCAACTGCACCCGCGTCGCTGACCAGAATGTGCGCGGCGAGGGGCTGGCGCCCATACGAATAGCGGCCGCCCGGGACGACGTGCAGGCGGCGCTGCTGGAGTGGCTGGAGGAGCAGCCGCGGACCCGCATCCTGAACTCGCAGGATGACTTCGTCCACGCGGTGCAGCGCACGGTGTTCTTCCGGTTTCCCGATGATTTCACCTTCCAGCTCTACTGCGAGGGTGACGAGACGGTAATCCAGGTGCAGAGCCAGTCCCGCCTCGGCACCAACGACTTGGGCGTCAACGAAAAGCGCGTCCGCGACTTTTACGAAGACTTTGACGCCACCGCGCTGGCGCCCGGGAACTGTGCCGGTTAGTGGCGGCCACGGCCGCCGCATTCCCCATTAAACCCCCCGCACTCGGCGGCCGATGCGTCTCCCAACCGACTGCCGCGCCATCATCGCCGGCTTCATCCAGCACCGCGTCGCCGACGCCGGCGCCTCAGGGGTGGTGCTCGGGCTTTCGGGCGGCATCGACTCGGCGACCGCGCTCGCCATCACGGTCGAGGCGCTCGGCGCAGAAGCGGTCCATGGGCTGCTGCTCCCACACGGCGAGACGGTTTCGACCGAAATAGCGGCGGCGCACGCCGGTGCGCTGGCGGTCGAGACGCGCGAGGTGGACATCGCACCGCTGGCAAGCGCGTTCGGCGACGCGGCGGACTTCTTCGAATCGCGCGAACAGCAGGGAAACCTGCGTGCGCGCCTGCGCATGGCGCTGCTCTACGGCGCGGCGGCCGATCGCGGGGCGCTGGTGCTGGGAACGTCCAACAAGTCGGAGCTGCTAACCGGCTACTACACTAAGTGGGGCGACGGGGGCGCCGACCTGCTACCTCTCGGGGATTTGTATAAAAGCCAGGTACAGCTGCTCGCAACCGCCCTCAGGGTGCCTGCGGCCATCCGCGAACGCCCTCCAACGGCCGAGCTGTGGGAGGGACAGACCGACGAGGGCGAGCTGGGGCTGCCGTATGCGCAGCTGGACCAGCTACTGGCGGCGCTCGAGCGGCATGACTCACCAGCAAAAATGGTGGCGCGCGGCGTTCCGGAGGCGGATGTGGCACGCGTTGCGGCGCTGGTGCAGCGCTCAATCCACAAGCGCATTTTCCCCCCAGTTTGCAAATTGGGACGCCGCACGGTCGGCATCGACTGGCGCGAAACCACAGGGGTCCGGCGCTGACCCGTAAAAGCCACTTATAACGTATCCTGACGAAGAGAAAATAACCACACCTTTAGCTGCATAAATCGTGGAACCTTTATCCTGTTTTAAGCAGGTTCCACCCCTTTTTCTCGCAAAAAGGAGTGGAACACCACCCGAATTTCGAGGTATTCTACAAAATTAACTCCCTCTGCAACGCTTATATCAGGTAGCCAGAATGCCCCGAACCCATGATTGTAATGACAAAATGCGATGCTACATGTCTGCCACCCTGGGGGGTGGCCTGATGCCAGCCAACCCGGAAGGACTCGGAATTGAAAGGCGTTTTACAGAAGCCGGAGCCGAACCGTTCGACGCGCTGGAATGGAAGAAGCGCGACACGCTGATTCGCAACTTTGACGGTACGACCGCGTTCGAGATGCGCGGCGTCAACCTCCCCACTAATTACAGTCAGACTGCGGCCAACATTCTGGCGCAGAAATATTTCCGCAAGGCGGGCATCCCGCGCAAGCTGAAGCCGGTGCCCGAGAAGGGCGTCCCGAAATGGCTGCGCCGCTCCGCGCCTGACGAGAAGGCACTGGCGAAGCTGCCCACCGGCAAGCGGGAGGGGGGCGAGACCGACGGGAAGGAGCTATTCCGTCGCCTAGCGGGGACCTGGACCTGGTGGGGCTGGAAACACGACTACTTCGCGTCCGAGGCGGATGCGCGCGCATTCTACGACGAACTCTGCTACATGCTGGCGGCGCAGATAGCGTCGCCCAACTCGCCGCAGTGGTTCAACACCGGCCTCAACTGGGCCTACGGGATTGAGGGGCCTCCGCAGGGGCACCACTTCGTCAACCCCGAAACCGGCGAGCTGGAGCGCTCGACCAGCGCTTACGAACACCCACAGCCGCACGCCTGCTTCATCCAGTCGGTGAGCGACGACCTCGTCAACGAGGGGGGCATCATGGACCTCTGGACGCGAGAGGCACGGCTCTTCAAGTTCGGCTCGGGCACCGGCTCCAACTTCTCGGCCATCCGGGGCGGCGATGAGCCGCTCTCGGGCGGCGGCCGCTCATCGGGGCTGATGTCATTCCTGAAGATTGGCGACCGCGCCGCGGGCGCCATCAAGTCGGGCGGCACGACGAGGCGGGCCGCCAAGATGGTCAGCCTCGACATGGACCATCCCGACATCGAGAAATTCATTAACTGGAAGGTCTCCGAGGAGGAGAAAGTGGCGGCGCTGGTGGCCGGTTCGCGGCAGCTGCAGGACCACGCCAACGAAATCCTAGCCGCCATTGAGGCGCACCCCGAAAAGGAGGAGAAGCTGGACCAGAAACTGAACCGGGCGCTGGCGCGCGCGGTGCGCTCGGCACTGCGCGACTACGTCCCTGAGACGCTGGTCGCGCGCGTGCTCGATCTGGGCGAACAGGGCTGGTCCCACCTCGAGGTGGCGACGTTCGACACCGACTGGGAGGGCGACGCCTACCAGACCGTCTCGGGGCAGAACAGCAACAACTCGGTCCGCGCCTCCAACGCCTTCATGGAAGCGGCGCTCTCCGATGGTGAATGGAATCTCTACTGGCGCACCGAACTCGAGGCGGCGACGGCCGAAGGGCGCGAACCGGAGGCGTGCCGCAACCTGCCGGCGCGCGAACTCTGGGACCAGATATCGCAGGCCGCCTGGTCCTGCGCCGACCCCGGCATCCAGTTCGACACCACCATCAACGAGTGGCACACCTGCGCGCCCGACGGGCCGATTCGCGGGTCGAACCCCTGCTCAGAGTATATGTTCCTCGATGATACGGCGTGCAACCTCGCGTCGCTCAACCTCGGCGCATTCTACGATGAGCGCGAGGGGATGCTGCGGCTGGACGATTATCGGCACGCCATCCGGCTATGGACCATCGTGCTCGAAATTTCGGTGCTGATGGCGCAGTTCCCGTCCGAGGCGATTGCGAAGCGCAGCTACGACTACCGCACGCTCGGCCTCGGCTACGCCAATATCGGCTCGCTGCTGATGCGCATGGGGATTCCCTACGACGACGAGCGCGCGTTCGCGATTTGCGGCTCACTGACCGCCATCCTCGGGGGGGTGTGCTACGCCACCTCGGCCGAGATGGCGCGCGTGAAAGGGCCGTTCCCGCGCTACGAGCAGAACCGCGACTGCATGCTACGGGTGATACAAAACCACCGCCGTGCGGCGCGCAACGCCCCGGCCGACGAATACGAGGGGCTGACCGTGAAGCCGCTCGCGATTGACCCTGCGTATTGCCCGGAATATCTGCTCAACAGCGCCCGCGCAGCGTGGGACGAAGCGGTGGCGCTGGGCGAACTGCACGGCTACCGCAACGCGCAGGTAACGGTGATTGCGCCGACCGGCACCATCGGCATGCAAATGGACTGCGATACCACCGGTATCGAGCCCGACTTCGCGCTGGTGAAGCTCAAGACGCTGGCGGGCGGCGGGATGCTGCGTATCATCAACCAGTCGGTGCCGCTCGCGGTGGAACGGCTCGGCTACGACGAGGCGCAGCGCGACGACATCATCCGCTACGTGCTCGGCAACGGCACGCTGGAGGAAGCGCCGAGTGTCAACCGCGAATCGCTCAAGCGCAAGGGGCTTTCGGGCGAGGTCATCGACCGGCTCGAGCAGGCGATTCCCACCACGACTTCGCTGAAGATGCTGGTGACACCGCTGCACGTCGGCGAGGAATACTGCCTCGAGAAACTCGACGTCACGCAGGAACAGGTCACCAACCCTGCCTTCGACCTGCTCGAGCACCTGGGCTACGAGCCCGAGGAGGTGCAGGCGGCCGACGACTACACCTTCGGGCGGCTGACGGTCGAAGGCGCACCTCACTTCAAGGAGGCGCACCTGGCGGTCTTCGACTGCGCCAACCGCTGCGGGCGCTACGGCACCCGCTCGATTTCGTGGCACGCACACGTCCGCATCATGGCGGCGGCGCAGCCGTTCATCTCAGGCGCCATATCGAAAACCATCAACATGCCGCACGAGGCGACCGTCGCCGAAATCAGCCAAGCGTACGAAGAATCATGGCGCACGATGAATAAGTCCATCGCAATCTACCGCGACGGCTCCAAGCTGAGCCAGCCGCTGATGTCGGGCAGCAGCCTAGCGGTTGCGCTGGCCGACGAGGAAGAGGAGCTGCTGCCGGAAGGCCTCGTCTCGGCCGAGAAGGCGGTCGAAATCATGGCCGAGGCGCTGCCGACCCCCGACGCGCACCAGATTGCGCGCAAGGTGGTGACGCGCTACATCGCGCAGCGGCGGCGGCTTCCCGAGCGCCGTACGGGGTACATCCAGAAAGCCAAGATTGGGGGGCACACGGTATACCTCCACACCGGCCAGTACGAGGATGGCAGCCTTGGCGAAATCTTCATTGATATGGCCAAGGAGGGCGCCGCCTTCCGCAGCCTGATGAACTGCTTTGCGGTCGCTATCAGCCTCGGTTTGCAGCACGGCGTCCCGCTCGAGGAGTTTGTCGACGCCTTCGTCTTCACACGCTTCGAGCCGCTCGGCCCGGTGCAGGGTAACGAGCGCATCAAGATGGCGACCTCAATTATCGACTACCTCTTCCGCGATCTGGCCATCAACTACCTCGGCCGCTACGACCTCGCACACGGCGTCACCGAAGACGACCTGCGCCCGGACGCGCTGCGCTCGGTGGCGGAGGACGAGCTGGAGGCTGCCAGCGGGCGCTCCCCGCACGGCGAGGCGTCGGGCGACCAGCACGAAGTGCAGATGACGCTTGATGACATGGGCGGCGCCCCCGACCCGAGCCTCGAACCCGGCCCGCTCACCCCCGGCGCAACCGGCGACCCGCGGCAGGCGACCGTCGTCGAGGCGGTCCGCATGGGCTTCTCGGGCGACCCGTGCCCCGATTGCGGGCAGTTCATGCTGGTGCCGAACGGCAACTGCTTCAAGTGCACTGGGTGCGGCGCCACTACGGGCTGTTCATAGAGCGGCTTAAACCTAATAACGCACCACTACTGCCGCCTCGATGGCACTGTCCGACACCGTGGGTGAGAAGCTGAGGCAGTTCGAGCGCTACAACATCAGCGAGCTGCGGCGGATGGAGCTGCCGGGCGGCTTACCGTTCGCCGTAACTGGCCGGCTGGTCTCGGGCGCGATTGGCTTCGCAATCATCACCATCATCCTCGCGATTTCGTTCCAGTCGGCGGCCAACTCGGTCGCGGTCTCGGGGCTCGGCGGCGGCACGACCGGCTTCGAGGCGGACGTAGCGACCAATTCCACCGCCGGCCCCGACAAGAGCGGGACGCTCAACGACGAAGGTGACAGCGTGCCGTTCGGGGTCGACGCTGGCGAGATGGAGTGGGACTTTGCGGCCAAGATGCAGCTGGTGTCGATCGATGTGACTGTTACGTGGAGCGATGGAACCTCCACCGTTGACATTGGACAGCCGACCGTCTCTCTACAGGTCACCGCCGGCAACTTCTCGGAATCCACGCAGGGTACCGGTTTCGACAGCTCCGTAACCCTCAGCGTGCCTGTAACTGCGCTGGGCGGGACCGTTTCCGGCTCGGCCGATTCGGCCGAGGAGTTCATCGCCTCCTTCGAGACAGCGGGTCCGGCTGTCTCGGGCGTGATTACCTACGAAGATGACGCCAACCCGAGCCCTATCAAGGACGAGCCGCTCGACTATACACTGACCTGCACGCTCATTGGCTGGGAGCTGCAGAACATTCGCGAAGTCTCGGACATCTGATGCAGTCGGCAGCGGACAGCGGAAACCTGCTCTTCACCGACGAATACAAGCGTGCGCTCGAGAAGGCGTCCTACGAAATTGTCGGCAACCACTCAGCCATCGAAATCTGCGGCTGGACCAAGAAGGGAATGCGCACCGGCTCGGGGGGGTGCTACAAACAGAAATTCTACGGCATCCGCTCGCACCAGTGCACGCAGATGACCCCCGCGGCGGTCGCGTGCGACCAGAAGTGCGTCTACTGCTGGCGTGCCAACGAGATGTTCTCCGGCAAGCAGGACCTGATGAAGCAGGCGAAGGATGACCCGGTCGACATCGTGCAGGGCTCAATCGAGGCACACCTGCACAAGCTCTCCGGCTTCGGCGGCAACCCCAACATTGACCGGCAGAAGTTCGAGGAGTCGCTGACGGTGCGCCACTTCGCGATTTCGCTGACCGGCGAGCCGACGCTCTACGAGCGGCTGCCGGAGCTGCTGCGCGAGCTGCGCGCGCGCAACATCTCGTCGTTCCTCGTGACAAACGGCCTGCACCCGGAGATGATTGAGCGGCTGCGCGACGAGGACGCGTTGCCGACGCAGCTCTATGTTTCGATGGACGCGCCCGACGCAAAGACGTGGAAGAAGATTGACGTCCCGCTGCTGCCCGACTTCTGGGAGCGGGTCACCCGCACGCTCGACCTGCTCGACGGGCTGGAGACGCGCAAGGTGCTGCGGATGACTGTCGTCCGCGACTGGAACGATTTCGACGTCCCCGGCTACGCCGCGCTCGCGCGCCGCACCGGCCGCCGCACGATGGTCGAAGTCAAGAGCTACATGCATCTCGGCCCGGCGCGCAAACGGCTCAGCCAGCGCAACATGCTCGAGTGGCCTGAAATCAGGGCGTTTGCGCAGGAGATAGCGGACGAACTGGGGTGGCTGGTTATCGACGAGGCGCCCAACTCGCTCATCGCGCTGGTCTGCGAGGAGGACTACCCCGGCCGCGTGATGGACTTCGGCGACCCCATCACGGGGCATCTAGAGCCTGGGTTCAGTTGTTAGAGAACGCGCAACCGTCTTAACCGGTGGCTGGCGGTGCGCCGTCGTGGACCCGCTCAAGGGCATCGAGCGCGCCTTCACGACCCACGTCGGGCCGGACGCGGTCGAGCGGCTGATGACGACCGTCACGCCGCTGCCGGTCATCCTGATTGCAGGCGACCAGCTAACCGGCAAGTCAACGCAGGCGCGGATGCTGGCCGGCCACTACAGCGGCGTTTGCCGCTCGGTCGGCGGGCTCTTCCGCGAGGCGGCAGCGCGGCGTGGCATCTCGGTCGCGGAGCAGGCGCGGCGGCTGCTGACCGAGCGCGGGATTGATGTCGAGATAGACTACGCCACCTGCGAGTGGATTGGCGGCGCGGGGCTCGACGGAAGCATGGCAGTCATTGAGGGGCGGCAGCCGGGCTGGCTCGGCGGCTTTATGGCGTCGCTCGGCAAGGAGAACATAGCGCGGCTCTACTTCCGCTGCTCACGCCGCGAACAGGCGGTGCGGTTCCTGAAGCGCGAGCTGGGCGAGGACGCCAGTCGGCTGGCGCGCGACACGCTGCCGTCGAGCGAGCCGGAGACGCTCGCGGCGCTGGCCGAGGCGGTCGCGGCGCTGAAGCTGGAGGGCGCTGCCGACGTCGCGGCGCAGTTGCGCGACAACACGCGCCGCGACGATGACGACCGGCAGCGCTACCTCGAGCTTTACGGCTTTGACTACCGCGACCCGGCCGGCTACGATCTCATCGTCGATACCGACGGCAAGCAGCCGCCCGATGTGCGCGACGAAATCCTGCAGCAGCTGGCGCAGCTCGAGCCGCTCTGGGCAACGCTTTAGAGCCGGGGGGATTGCACACCGTGGACCTCTCCGCCAACGAGCAGAAAGTGCTTCGCGTAATCGCCGCTGGCGAGCTCTCGCCAGCGGCGGCGGCCGAGGCTGCCGGCCTCGGCGAGCAAGAAACGGTCTCGGCCGCTTCATGGCTGCGCACCAAGGAGCTGGCCGAAATCAAGGAGACGGTGACCGAGCTGGTCGGGCTGAACAAGGAAGGGCAGCGCTACGCGGCCGAAGGGTTGCCCGAGCGGCGCGCGATTGAGTGGCTCAACGAGCACGGTGCCGCGACCGCCAGCAAGCTCGCCGACGGCCCGCTCACCGCCGACGAGGCGCGCATCGTGATTGGCTGGCTCAAGCGCAAGCAGTGGGCCTGGCTCGAGAAGAGCGACGACGGCGTGATGCTGACCCCCGCGCGGGACGACGCGCCCGAGGGCGCCGATGAGCCGCTGCTGCGGGAGCTGGCCGACGGCGCGCAGCCGGTCGATAGCCTCGACCCGAAGGGGCTGAAGCTATTGCAGGGGCGGCAGATTCTCGAGCGCAGCCAGCAGGTCGTGCGGACGCTGCGCATCAACGAAGCGGGGCGCATGGCGCTCGACGAATTGAGCGGCGAGGAGCTGCTGGGTGAGGTGACGCCCGAGATGCTCCAGTCGGGCAGCTGGCGCGAGGGGCGCTTCCAGCGCTACTCACTCGAGACGCAGGCCGAGAGCGCCCCGCAAGTGACGCTGCACCCGCTGACGCGCTTCACCGAGGAAATCCGCGGGATTTTCCTCCAGATGGGGTTTACCGAAATCGAGGGCGACTATGTCGAATCGGCGTTCTGGAACATGGACGCGCTCTTCATCCCGCAGGACCACCCGGCGCGCGAGCTGCAGGACACGCTCTATCTCGACGACCCAAAGTCGTTCCTGCTTGACAACGAGGAGGTGGTTGCGGCGGTCAAGGCGGTCCACGAGACCGGCGGCGACACCGGCTCGACCGGCTGGCGCTACGACTGGTCACGCGAAGTGGCGCAGCAGGCGCTGCTGCGGACGCACACGACGGTCAGCACCATCCGCTACCTGTCAAAGCACCCCGACCCGCCGGTACGGGTCTTCGCCGTTGGGCGCGTCTTCCGGCGCGAGGCGCTGGACGCGACGCACCTGCCGGAGTTCACGCAGGTCGAGGGCATCATCATGGAGGAGGAGGCGAGCTTCGGGATGCTAATTGGCGTGCTGAAGGAGTTCTACCGCCGCATGGGTTTCCCCGACGTCCGCGTGCGCCCCGCCTATTTCCCTTACACTGAGCCGTCAATGGAGGTCGATGTGAAATTCGGCGACCGCTGGCTCGAGCTGGGCGGCTCCGGCATCTTCCGCCCCGAAGTAACGGCGCCCTTCGGCATCGATACGCCGGTGCTGGCGTGGGGGCTCGGTCTCGAGCGACTGGCGATGCTGCGGCTGGGGCTGAAGGATATCCGCATGCTCTACCAGTCCGACCTGGAATGG
>Ga0208879_1001414_pt1 | contig 22624 bp, 19 predicted proteins | sample Knorr_S15_td_Bot_FD_185605 | JGI IMG/M metagenome (GOLD analysis project Ga0208879, IMG submission 185605) | Marine microbial communities from Southern Atlantic Ocean transect - Knorr_S15_td_Bottom_ad_5009_LV_A (SPAdes) (version 2) | ecosystem: Environmental > Aquatic > Marine > Oceanic | place...
ACCGAACATGTTCCGGGATTCTATCGTGAATGAGTAGGCCATGTTCTCGAGGATGTTCCTGGAAGTGGACAGGCCGAGATCGCTGTCGATCTCACCGCGGTGACCGACTGAGAAGACATTCGAGGCGGTCGTCGTGACTGTGACCCCCGAGACCGTGAGCATTGCCGCAATGACATATTCATTCCCATTGTACAGCGATGGAACGGTGACTGGGGCCCCATTTTGATCGACGACAGGATTTCCATTGCCATCGGTCAACGCCCAATCTGAGGGGATGTTCTCACTGAATGATGCAGTCGCAACGGTGTTGCTCACAGTAGGGGAGCCAGCAACGACATCACTGTAGTAATCCCAGTTGCCATTCCCATCGTCGACTTCGTTACCGACCTGCTGGTAGACGCAATTTCCATCTACCCAGTCAGAATAACCGATGGACTGATCGTCGAAGTTCCAGATCCCACAGACACGCCACTCAAGGTCGTATGTCGTACCGGGGTCAGTGGACATGCCAGCAATATCGATGCTGAATGGTACTGCATCCCCATAGTCGTAATGGGTGGTTGTCACAGCGTCGATCGTCAGAGCTTCGTTACCCGTGATCGTTCCGCTGACAACCGAGAATGAGTGGCTCTGTGAAACCTGGTCGAAGTAGTTCCACGTGTAGGCCCCCTGTTCGTACGATGTCATCGTCGCCGGTGGCGGAACGCCGTCAACTTCGACCCATGCGGAGAGGGTGTAATCGCCGACAGACAGGGCAGGTTCGGTGTGGCTCAGCGTATGCCTTTGCTGGTCGTCCGTTGGCGCTGAGGAGCCGCTGTAGGCCATCTGGTTGTTGTCATCATCGAAAAGTTGCCAGCGGGTCACAGAGTCCACGGTTTGATCACCGAACATGTTCCGGGATTCTATCGTGAATGAGTAGGCCATGTTCTCGAGGATGTTCCTGGAAGTGGACAGGCCGAGATCGCTGTCGATCTCACCGCGGTGACCGACTGAGAAGACATTCGAGGCGACTGTAGCCATTGTCACTCCTGAGATTGTGAGCATTCCCGCAATGACATATTCATACCCATTTTCCAGCGATGGAACGGTGGCTGGGTCCCCATTCTGATCTACAACAGGGTCCCCATTACCATCGGTCAACGCCCAATCGGCAGGGATTGTGGCCTGAAGGATGAACGGATCTGTGCTTGTTGACACACTTTCGATTTCACCGACGACATCACTGTAGTAATCCCAGTTGCCATTCCCATCGTCGACTTCGTTACCGACCTGCTGGTAGGCGCAATTTCCATCTACCCAGTCAGAATAACCGATGGACTGATCGTCGAAGTTCCAGATCTCACAGACACGCCACTCAAGGTGGTAATTCACCGAGGGATCGAGATCAGAGGCACTCATAGTGAACGAAACCGTATCTCCATTGTCATAATGAGTGGTTGTTCCAGCATCGACCGTCAACGTTTCATTTCCATACGCTTCGGTGGTTGGTAGTTGAATCAGTGCTAACATCGAAACGAGAAGTAGCATCACGGTTTGGGTTACGGCGCCTATTTGGGTACTGGTAGTGGATTTCATATAATCTCGTTTCCTTGTCTCGTATAAGTAAGTTAAGAGAAGCCTTCTTTTTCAACAGTTGAAACATAACATTGAGACTGAAATTGTATTAAACGGTTCAACTCAAGGTAGGCCTTCGCAGCGCCTCAGTCAATCGGCTCCGGTGTATTCGGTGACGCGGATGCCAAGGTTTCCTCTACGAGCTTTGCGCTGCATGATTCGATCCATCTTCTGGTGGAAGACAGCCTCCAAATCAACCTCCATCGCCAACGCATTTCCCAAAGTCAGGATGAAAACATCAGCGAGTTCCTCTGCGGCCTCCTCGGCCGGCTTTCGCTTGGTAATTGCAGCCGACAACTCACCCAACTCCTCAATCATCAGTGCGAGTCTGTAGCCCATGTCATGGCCGTTGTTGTCGGGGTGTGCGAAGTCATGTTTGGCGTGGAACTTTGCCACCCTACACATCATTGTCTCCCACGAGCCGTCCGGTGAGCCGGTCTCTTCCAGCCCCTCCTGATTCGGGTGCGCCATCCACTCGTTCACATCTCTCGCTCTGCCACTCATACTCCCCACGCGCAGGCGCGGGCCGATGAACCATTCGCGCTCCAAACCTCGAGAAAATTCTCGAGAGGAACGCCTCAGGGCGATGTTCTCAGCTCTCTAGAAGTGCTGTGATACACTGCCAAATCGTACCGCGCATGTCAGCAGCCTTCGCTTCAACCGAAAGGTGGTCAATCTTTGAATCCGGGTCACCCGGGGTCTTGCCTGCGGCCCAGTTTGAAGAGGCGATCAATCCGACATGCGGAATGCCAAGTTCCCCTACCAACTTGGCCTCGGGTGAGATGGTCATGCTGACCGCGGTCGCTCCGAGCCGGTGGAGTCCTTCGACCTCAGCCGGGGTCTCGAACTGCGGCCCCGTCATGTGTGCGACGACATGGTCGAGGCACAACTCATCGTCTGATTGAGCGGCTAGAATAGGGCGTAGGAGGCCCCGGAGTTCCTCGGGGTAGTGGTGGGTCATGTCAGCGTGGTGAGCATCATCTGAGGAGAAGGTGATTGGCCCGCCACTGAAGTCCATGGTGTGCTCGGCCATCCCGACGATTCCCGGCGGGAAATTGGGGTCGATTCCACCGACTGACTGAACGCTCAGAATCACCTCTGGGCGGCAGTCTGCCGCGGCGCGCACGATTGCATGGTAGTTGACCAGATGCGGTGGCGTAGTCTTGCCATCGCCGTGGTGCCTGTGGATGACGAATATCCTGCACTCATCGGAGCCAGCCTGTCGGCTGAGAACCATCACTTCGATTGGGACTTCACCGTACTCGTTCTCACTGATGAGTGAGTCGACCTGACTCACCGTGAATCCGGAGTCGCCGAAGTCGGCCTCTGCGACCAACTGCTTCATGCCGGTACCGCCGATGACGGCGATACGCTGCATCCCTACCCACCTCACTCGCTCAGTCGGGCGATTAGCTCGGCCTTCTTCCCGGACACTGGGAGTCCTGCCGCCCTGAGTCGCTCCTTCAACTCGGGAACCGTGAGTGCTGAAAGGTCCTCGTCCGCAGCTTCCTCTGCTGGGGCTTCCTCTGCGGGGGCTTCCTCTGCCTCTGCTGGGGCTTCCTCTGCCTCTGCTTCGGCCTCCTCCGCGGGCACCTCCTCGTCGTCTGCTTCGTCGTCTGGGGAGTCTGCGGTATCCGCTGAGTCGTCGCGCGCCTCTGCGGAAGCCAGGACATCTGATGTGGCGCCGGCGTCATCTTCGTCGCCTTCGTCTGCCTCTTCCTCGCCGTCCTCGGCTCCAGCGAGTGCTGCTTCCTTCTTCGCCTTCAGCTCGGCTTCCTTTCGCGCCTCCTCCTGGACAATCTCCTCAAGGGACATTCCGTCGTCAACTTCGACTCCGGACTGGATTAGTTGTGACTTGCGAATGATTACTGCTCGTGGTGGCTGAATGTCGCGCACGACGTCGTGAACCATCTTCTCCAAAACATCGGACATCATTGAGTTCTGCACCTCAATCCAAGTTGAGCGTGCTACAAACTGAAGGATTGTGTCACGGGTCAAACGGCGCATCTCGCTCTTCTGGCTGCCCTTCACCCGTCCGCCGGTGATGATCAGCGGCTTGATTCGGACATAGTAGCCGTCAACTGTGACGCAGTCAATCGTATCGTCAACCTTGCCCCGGTAGCGGCGAATCTGCCTGCGAACATTGTCGTTCTGCATTGTGTGGCCGATGTACTCGGTCATGGCGTCGTTTCCGACAGTGCTGGTGACTCGGAAGCGAAGTTTGACATCCATCTTGCTGAAGTCGCCGTCGACCTCGCTCTGGGGCAACTCGTAGATTCTACCGATGATGTGATCGGAGGATTCTCCGAGCGTCTCGCCGATGACCTTGAACTGCCATGGTTGCCGTGGTGCCCTGATGGTGTACCATCGCTTGGCCTTCCACTTGTCTCTCTGCTTTCGTGCTGCTGCGCGTTGCGCTGCTCCTTTACTGGCCATTTGCGACACCTTCCATCTTACGGGGGCTACCCCATTAGCGCCTCGCCGACCTACCCCCAGTATTTGAACGCCGCTACACCCCCTACGGGGGTCACACGACTCGAAGGCCGAATGGCAGGCGGCATCGTATTCAACGACCATGCCCCACCACGGCTCATGGCGCTCCCCGTTCACTCCGTCCACCTCAGCGTCAATGCGAGTGGTCTGGCTGACGTCGAACGGGTCGCGTCAGCGCTAGAATGGCTGCTCGGAATGGAAGACTGCGTAGAAGCGGAGAAGACGCCCTCATTCCACGGCTCACCGATGTTTCTGCTCACCGCCTCAGCCGACTCCAAGGGAAAGGCTCGCAGAGCGGTCCCCCGATTCGGTACCGCCACGCTCGACTCCTTGGCCACCGCCCTCCGGAATTCGCCCTCAAACCGAATCGATGAGAACAACATCCTCCACCTCCGCCTAAGCCTCGACGGGCTGACAGCCGGCCGCATCGAACTGCTCGAACCATCCGATTCGGCCGAAGTCGTCAAAGCGCGAATCAAGTTGGAAGTCTACCCCGGGGACAACCCGGAGGAGGTTGCCCTGAGGCTCATTTCAGAAGCTCGGGAGAAGGCGGAGCGGAACGGCTTGCCCGAACCTGCGAGTGAATGGCTTTTCAACGGCTGACCGGGGGGTTAATCGGTTAACTTCATAGAAGGGTGGGGCGCACCCGATAATCAGCAGTGAGGATTTGAGATGACCCACGTAGTAGTCAGTGCATGTGTCGACAAGAAGTACCAGGAATGCGTGGCAGTCTGCCCGGTTGAGTGCTTCAAAGAGGCGGGTACCTATCTTGTGATTGACCCTGATGAGTGCATCGACTGTGGAGCTTGCATTCCAGAGTGCCCCGTCGAGGCGATCTTCGCGGACACCGATGTCCCTGAAGAAGAGGAAGAGTGGATTGCCCGCAATGAGGACGAGGCGCCTGACCTCCCAACCGCCATGGGTGACTCCCCAGTCCTAGCTGACGATTGATACTCACTCGTCTTTGGCTACCAAGCCTAATGTCCACGGTCTTCCATTCGGATGTCCAAGTCCTCGATTTGAAGTCCCGGCATTGGGGCGGCCATCATTGCTGATGCCTCTGCCACCTTGTTGGGGTCGTTGAAGTGGTGTGTTGCGAGTACGATTGCCTCTGCTGTGGTGACCGGGTCCTCCGACTTGAAGATGCCAGAACCAACGAAGATGCCGTCCATCTGCTGTTTCATCAGAAGTGCCGCATCTGAAGGGGTCGCAATCCCACCCGCCGAGAAGGTGACAACCGGTAGGCGCCCGAGGTTTCTCACCTCGTCGATGACCTCTCGGACACCCTCCTCGCACTGCTCAATGGTGCCGAACGGCGTGTTCTGGAGTTCAATTGCCAACTCACTGAGGTATTCCATCTTCCGGAATCCGTCTACCATCTGGTCGATTGCGAACTCGAAATCGTCCTCGTCGCAAGTCTGCATCCAGTGGATTTCCTCGGCAACCAATCGGGCGTGTTGAATCGCACAGACGACATTTCCAGTCCCGGCCTCGCCCTTGGTGCGAATCATCGCGGCACCTTCGTAGATTCTCCGAGCCGCTTCGCCGAGGTTTGTGCAGCCGCACACGAAGGGAATGGTGAAATCGTTCTTCGGAATGTGGTAGAACGGGTCAGCAGGGGTCAGAACTTCGCTCTCGTCCACCATGTCGACTCCCAAGGCCTCCAAGACCCGGGCTTCCTCAGAGTGGCCGATGCGAGCCTTCGCCATGACTGGAATCGACGTGGTTTCGATGATTCCGTTAATCAGGTCGGGGTGACTCATGCGGGCTACACCGCCGTCTGCGCGGATGTCGGATGGGACTCGCTCGAGCGCCATCACCGCCGTCGCGCCGGCATCTTCGGCGATTTGCGCCTGGTCCGGCGTTACGACATCCATGATGACGCCTCCCTCCTGCATCTTGGCGAAGCCGCGCTTCAGCAATTCGGTGCCGTGGCGCATGGTTGAGAGGTCAATAGACATTGGAACACCTCGGCGAACCGGCTAGTCGTCATGAACGTTGGCTTGCGGCTAATGTTCAATGCGAAACGCCACAGAATAGCATTGCAACCGAAACGGCTCACTCGAGCGGATGATTAACACCCTTCTCACCGAGAACCCACTTGAGGCATTTGATGACTCCATCGAGCGCCTTGAAGTTTCGCGCCGCCTCCATCATCCCCTCACGATCCGACTTGTCACGGCACTCCTCGAACCACTTCCGCCATTCGGCGGCTCGCTCCTCGGCAAGGTCGAGCATACCCTCAATTTCGTCCCAATTACGGTCGTAGGAACGAGGCGGGCTGCCCTCATCGGTTGCCATCAGCGCTTTGGGCACTTCCAACCATATTTGAGAGTAATCCCGTACGGCATTATGTGTGCCCTCAACGGAGCACTCCTCGACCCCTCCCGACAGCGGTATTGCTATGGACGCTCACACCAACACTCGGCCCGATGTTCCCGGAGTGTATCGAGTGTCGCGGCGTTCGCGGCATGTGCGGCATCGACCCCTGCCCACTGCTCGCAGAAGTCCGCCGCCAACTCCCCACTATGCCTTCCGTCAGAATCGAAGTCCTCTCAGGCCCGAGTCCGCCCTCACTCTTCGTCGGCAGATTCGGCTACCCGAAGGTGACAGCCGGGCCGATGGCCTCAGCACTCTCCTCCTCAGAGGATGAGCCAATTGCACCCGCCGACCCGGCTGAGATGTTCGGACAACCATTGGAGGTGGTGGCTGGAAGACACATCAACTTGGTCAGGGGTAGGCATGAGGTTGGAGTGAAGGATGCGTCTCGCCCTGACAGAATATTGCAGACGACCCAGGAATTGGCACTGGCGGCTCGAAATGTCGATGTCGAAATGGAGTTCACCAATCCAGTCTACATCGGCAGCGCCCCTAACTTCGACTCCCTGAGCAGTCCCCTCGGACCAACCGGAGAAGTGAGAAAGGCGGAGTTGACGAGCCACCCTGTCGTACCTAGAAAAGTAGACTCAGTCGCTGAGGAGACCGACCTCTTGGCGAGTGTTGCGATAGGCGAGTTGAGCAGCGACGGAATCGGTGAAGCGCATCTCACTCGACTCCTGTCAGCAGGAATTCTCGGCGTCGAGGAGAGGCGGCGAATGGTGCCGACCCGATGGGCCATCACGGCGACTGACGATATGCTCGGGAAGCAGGCTTGGGAGAGGGTGAGGGATTTACCGACGATAGACAAGGTTGAGGTCTACGAGGCGACCTACCTCGATAATCGGTTCAAGGTGATTCTGACACCCGGGGCGTGGGCCTTCCACATGCTTGAATGTTGGATGCAAGGCTCGCTTTGGGGTGAGAGTGAAATTCTCGGTGACCACGAGGAGGGGAAACCTCGGACTTCCTACGCAAGCCGGGTCACTGGTGCCTACTACTCGGCTCGACTCGCGGTTTTCGAGCATTTGGAGGCGCGTGGACGGAGCGGAGCGGCGCTCATCTGGCGTGACATCGGTTCAGGCTACTGGGCGCCTGTCGGCGTCTGGTTGATTCGAGAGACGATGCGAGAGGCGATGAAGCAGACGCCGAAGGTGTTCGACACCTTGGCAGAGGCTGTCGACCACATCGCTCCCAACGTCGCCAAGCCGGATGACCTTCGCAACTGCTGGTTCGTGACGAGGACTCGACAGACTCGCATCGATGAATGGCGAATCGACGAACTGTCGTGAAACCGGAATGGCGCTCACTTTTCGGAACGGCCACGCTTCCCTCGGGCTGCTCCCGTACCTCGGGCTGCAGACCGACCCGGTCTACCTCGACCGGCTCTCTTGCCAGTGGGTTGAGCGTCATCGGTACGGGTTTCGACAGCGCCAGCAATCCCGCCCAACGAAAGGCCACCGGAACTGAGCAGGTCTGAGACCAGGCTGTCGGCGAGTTCCTTGTCTTGGTCAGGAGTGGAGAGGCTGTCGTCAATGGCCTTGTTGTGGTCTTCTAACCACGACTTGGCCTCATCGAACAGTGCCTGAAGTGCTTCACGCGCTTCTGTCACCTGAGACATCATCTCCGAAATTGACTCATGGACCTTGTCGGCCTCTGCTCGGCTCGCTACGAACAGATTGTGGAGCCGGTCGCCCTCTGCCTTGAGGAAATCTCGCTTCTCGAACAGGGGCTCTATCTCCCGCCAGAGTTCGTCCGCCTTCTCGTGCAGGGCAATCATCGCCTTGTGCTCGGCGTCAGCCTCCGCCTTCAACCCCTCAATCGAACCCTCCAAATCGTCGAGGTCGATCTTGATTCGCATCTCCTCCTCGACGAGAGGTTCGAGCGCCTTGGCCTCGATCTTGATGGTCTTTAGCACCTTGAGCAGTTTGTTCTCCTTGGCGAGTGTGAGTGTGCCATCGGTCTCGATTCTGCGCTCGATATTGTCGATTTTAGCCATCTTCTCAGAAAGTTGTAGAATCAGGGACTTGTTCTTGTTGTCGCGTCCCGACTTGGATTTTGAGAAGAGCGCACGAAGTTGCTCCTGAATCGCGTCACGCCTCGCCTGATGCTTCTTCGCCTCGTTGCGAATCTCCTTCTGAGCGGCCAACATCTCCTTGATACTCTCTCGAAGTTCTGCATACTGACCCTGTATCACATCACGCTGGTTCGCGTGTGAGCGTGCGGTCTCGTTGTGGTTGGCCCTCTGGTCACGAAGACGCTTCATCTTCGCTTCCATCGCGTGGAGCCGGTCTCGCAACTCGTCACGCTCGGGATCTGCCTCCCTCTCTGGCTTGGGTCGGGCCATCTGCGCTGCCGACCCCCCAATCCCATATGAAGGACACCTTACATCCCCACCTCCCATGGAGGGCGTTGGAGATAGCCGCCACAATGTGAATCCTTTGACTGAAACATTCGGTCACGATGTGCTCTCGAGGAGAGGGATGATTACAGATTGAAAACCGGACTCACTCAATCAGTGCGTGCCAATATCCGTCCTTGGAGCGCCTCGGACAATTGCGCCTCGACTCCATCGATATCGAACCGATCTTGCAGGCGAGTGATGCGCGCACCCGGCTTGATGCCGAGGTCGGAAAGGGTGCGCGCCTCGACTCCATCGATTACAAGCAGTTCAATTGTCCCGGCAACCCCTTCGGGAAGGGAACGGAGAGGGAGGAGCACGCGAGAGAATATGGCCGTGATATGGCGTTTGACCTGAGGAATCGGGGTGCCGTCTGAAGTGGTCTCAGGATAGCCGAGTAATCGGTCGATTGTGTGTTCCAACTCGTCGGTGAGAGCGTGTTCTAGCTTACACGCTGCGTCGTGTACATCGCCCTGATAATCCAGCATTTTAACCAAGAAGACCTCCATCAGCCCCTCTCGTCGCTTGACTCTACTCGCCGCCTCGATTCCACGCTCGGTCATCGTCACCCCCTTGTACGGAATATGGTCAACGAATCCCTTCGAACCAAGGCGTTTCAGCATCTCGCTCGCGGAGGCCCCGCTGACATCCATCGCCTCGGCAACTTGGCTGGTGCGGATTGGGGAATCGGGGTCACCAAGATGAAACTCAAAGAGAATCTTCAGGTACATCTCCTGGTCTTCCTGAATCGGCCCGGTCATTCGCTCACCTCAACCCCTCTGTGCCTGGAACTCGCTCTTGCAGTTTGGACATCGGGCCTTCACGGGCCTGCGGTCATAGGGGACTTTCAGTCGCTGGGCACACGAAGGGCACCGTATCTCGTCACCACTCGAACTTGCCACCAATTCATCGTCGTCGCTGGGCTTCTCGGCCACCTGCTTCGCCTGTTTCTTACGCGGAGTGGGAGCACTGGCTTCCTTGGCCGGTTGCTTCTTGGAAACCGGCTTGGCTTCAGCCTGCTTAACCGGCTCGGGTTCCTCGGAAGGCGACTCAGCAGTTTCGATGGCGGGTGAGGGTTCAGGTTCGGGGCTCGGCTCCGGCTCGGGTAGTTCAACCGCCTCGACACCGAACTGGTGCCGACAGGCTGGACAACGGGCGATGCCGGAGTAATCGGATGGCACTCGCAGCATCTGGTCGCATGATGGGCAGTGAACCTCCTGCTTCTCGGCGGGCGCAGCAGAGTCGGCCCTACTCGACTTCACCTGCTCTCTTGCGCGGGCGCGCGCCGCACGGCGCTTCTCCTTCAAAGCCGCCTTGTCCTTTGGATCACCATCCTGCCAGGAGAATACGAAGCGGGTGATGGAGGCAATCACGATTCCCGCTATAGTGCCGTAAATTAAGGCAGCCCAGGGAATCTCGAAGGAGGACACCATGGTTGTTGATTTTGAGGGATAGGACTTGAACGCCGTCTCTGCGATGCCATTCACCGTCCAAGTCAATTCCAAATCGACGGCATTCCCCGCCGGCCACGAGTCGATGGTGATGGTCCCAGAATCACTTCCACCGCCCTGCACTGATGGCGAGTCTTCGGTCCAAATCACCTCGTTGGTTGAAGAGGCGACCAAACTGAGCCGGCCTTCCGTGGTCGCCCCCGAACCGGCGTTTGAGAGAGTGTAGGCCACCGTTGTGCTCTCTCCTGCGATTGGTACGGCTGGAGAGGCGACGCCGAGTGTAACTGATGGTTGTAGGTCTGGCGGGCTAGCCTCACTTGTAGCTTGGAGTTGAGATGCGAACAGTGCAGACCAACCAGCAGCATCTATAGACACCCATACTGAGTCGGCAGTCTCAGGGTCACCGAGAGAGTATGTGAGGGTTCTCTGGCCGGGTGAAAGTATCACATCTGTGCTGACTACAGTGGTGTTATCGTCACCATCTGAATGCCCGACAGTCAGGTGAACTGTTCGGGAGCGTCCTTCGCTGAGTGTGATTGAGAGTTTGGTTACCAGTCCGTCTCGCGCCGTCCACTCATTCGATTTGAGAGCCACGTCGAGCTGCTGGGGGGGTGCCACATACACCTCAACCGAGCCTGATAGATTGTCATCGACAAGGCCATCTTCGCTCACCACAACCCACTGAATTGTGCGGCTCCCGAAACCACTGCTCAGAGTCAGATCAGAGGTGAGTTGCAGACTATGGCCCACATCGAACTGCCTCAGCGCACCGTCGGCGCTCGCACCCGAATCGCTGAGTTGCAGTCTCGCGCTGCCCGAGAGGTCACCTCCATTGTGTACGATGAGCGAGCCTGAAAGGAGGTCCCCAACATGGAAGTTTGAGCCCTCGATTGAGAGTCCGGCACTCCCGGCGGAGGAGAAGTGGGCGGCATCCATATCGTAGGTGTGAGACAGAATCGGTGTCGAGTCATCATGGATTCTCACTCCGCCTGTAAGGGCGCAGTCCAGCACTCCAGGCCGGGCGGTCAAACTGAGATTGACAGAAACTGTCTGGTCTGCCTGAACAGAAGTGGACATATTCAGAAGCGATGTCCCCGAAAACACACATTCGAGAGTTCCACTCCAATCGGCCTCACCAGAGTTGCTGAAATTGAGTTGCCACTCCACCGAATCGCCCAGCGCAGGAGATGGCTCGTCCGCCGAACCGTTGAGGATGAGGCGAGCTAGCGGGGGTGGACCAACCGAAATCGTGGTGTTGGAGATGGAACCGTCCAAATCGACTCGGAGCTCTGTTGAGGAGCTCTCTTGCAAGGTCGGAATCGTGAAGTTGGCAATCGCTGAATCTTGACCCGATACAGTTAGGTTGAGCCAGCCCCAGTTTCCAGTGCCGACCGCAAATCCGAGTGAGCCGTTCCATTCGACCTCGCCGGAATTGCTTATCTCGACCAATGCGTAACCGCTGTCTCCGTCCCTGAAGCTCCCGTTCCCGCTCGCTTCCCCGGTCCCACCATCGACCGGTACTACCTCCCAATTTGCCGGGTCTTCGACACTCGGGTCGGCTGGCGCCAAGCGACGGACGAAGAGAGATATCTCGTCAGTGTGGTTGGCGAAGGCTACACCGACCTCCCCACCGAGAGTCAAGGTGAGAGAATACTGACCCACTGGCACATTTGGAATTGTGAACTGGTGGTTCTCGGTCTGGTCGGCAGTCAAGTTGAGACTGCGATTGTCACTAGCCACCGTGAGAGAGGTGTCGTCTAGAAACTCCATTGTCAGATGGCCGAGCGAAGCGACGTCGTGGGATATCACGTCAACCGAGAAAGTGACGTCCCCAGAGCCCTCCTCGAGGTGTCCCTGTATGCTGAATGAGTCGGCGTCCAAGAGCAGTCCGTCGCCGCTAGCACTCGCGGTCGGGATGGAGACGAGCAGCAGCATCGCGAAGATGACTACAGGCGGCAATCGGCCCACATGGCTGCGCCTCATCGAATTCTGCTGTAACCTGCCGGTTGAATGACCTTTGGTTCCGTTGGCGTAGCCAACGCCTACCTTTATCCGAGGTCGTCAGGTCGAAGAGGCGTCCATGGAATTAGCAGCCATACTCGCACTCTCCCCAGAAGAGGTGGCGAAAGCGGTCATCGCTCGCCGTCACGAGTTGAATGAGACATTGCCAGATATCGTTAGGGAGCGTCGAAAGGAGGTCGATTACCTCACTCCATTGGTCGACCAAGTGCGAGAAGAGCGTGATCAAATCAACCAGCAGGTCCAGGACCTGAAAGACCGGCGGAATGCCTGTCACAAGGAAGCGAGGGAATTGCGAACTTCCCTCGTTGCGATGCGAGAGCAGTTACTCGAGGAAAACCGACTCAAGAACCCGAATCCCGCTTGGGCAAAGGACAAGTTGGCTGAAAAGCTCGCCGAACTCGACAGCAAACTGGAAACTGAGGCGTTGGACCTGAAGGCTGAACGCAAGTTGCTCAAGGAGATGCGAAAGGCGGTCAACGCCCATCGGGAGTGGGTCTCAGAGCGGCAGTCATCAGACCCGGAGGCTCAGCAGTACCGCGATGGTTGGGCTCGCTGCGGAGAACTGATGGATGAGGCTGATGCCAACCACAAGGAGATGGTGGTCTTGGTACAGTTGAGCAAGGAACTCCACGAAAAATTCGCTGAACACCGTGATGTTCACAAAGAGGCCGCAGGACAACTCAACAGGGCCCGTAGTCTGCTCTCTCACACTGATGTTGTAGTCTCTTACTGGAACCTCCGAATATCGAAAGGATTCGGCGACCTGAAAGATGGCAGTGGAGACCTGATGGCTGCATCGCGCCGAGTCGCGGATGGCCAACCCTCGAGTATGCCACGCAAACCTCGGGAAGATACCGCCAAGGGAGATGCCGGAGGTGAAGAGGAATGAGTTCCAAAAAGAAGGGTCAGGATGGCGACCCAGAAGGAACCAGCCCAGCCCCCCCAGCAAAGAAAGGCGGTCGCAGCCAGAAGAAACGAGGCCAAAACCAGGGCAATCAGAGCAATCAGGGGGACAAGCGCAAGAAGGCTGGCAAGGGGCGAAAGCGCGGTAAGTCGGACTTCGACTTCTTTGAGAACCTGAGAGACTTGCAGACCCATGAACTGTCAGACATGCTCTCCGACCACAAAGCGAGCCTACGCTCAATTGAACGACAGCATGAATCTCTGAAGAGTGAAAGGCAATCTCTGATATCCACGGTGCAGGTCTTGCGTGGCGCTCTCACGAGTTCGACCGGGATGAGTAGAGAGAGGAGAGCCCTACTCAAGCAACTGAGAGACAGAACTCCATTGATCAACAGTGAGAGGAGCCGCCGGGACAGCATCAACCAATGTATCAGCCCCACCTCTGAGCTTCTCGAAATCCTCCTCAAACGCACCTACAATGACCTCACTGTGATTCGCGATGACCCGAGCCGGGCACCCGACCTCACCCGAGAGACTCAGAAATTCTCCTTCTTTTTCGAACTAATCGAGATGTGGCGCCAGAAGGAACTGTCGGATGCCGCACACAAGCGTTACATCGACCTGATGAGGGAGCAACGGGAGACTGTGAAGAGGCTCGATGAGTTGCGTGATGAAAGCGGTCAGGTTGAGGAGGAAACAGCTAGTTCCACCCCTCGTTTGGAGGCAGGTAAGATTAGTCGCAAAGAAGAGAAGGGACTCAATGAGAGAATCTCGTCGATGCTCGACCAGATTCGCGACCAGCGCAAGGAGATCTACTGGCTCCGTCGGGAAATCGGGCGAGTCGACTCATTCAGTCGCATTCGAGAAAAGGACGAGCAACACGGCAGGACGGTTCGTAAGCGAATCGGCTCATTGCAGCAACACGCGGCGAGTGGTGGCTCACTTTCGTTAGAAGACATGGCAAGACTGCTCTCCGCTGGTGGCCTCTCAGCCATTCAATCGGGCGGTTCCGAGAAGAGTGAGGAGCCAAAAAAGAGCAGAGGACGCGCCCGAGGAGGACGCGGCGGTTCTAGAGGCGCAGCGCGCGGGGCCGCCCGCGGAACAGCCCGCGCCTACAAACGGCGAGAAGACTGAAACCTCTCTGAGGATTATCTCCTTGCGGCTGGAAACTGACCCCCCGCCCAGAACGGACTTCTACAACTATCGCTCTGTCTTAGACGATTCAGTTCTACGCGAGCGCCTCTCTTATCGCCCCTCGCCCTCTCCGGAGACCGTGCAGGGAGGAATTGTCGCTGGCTTGGCCGACACTGCGGGAGTAAAATGGGCGGCACTACTGTCAGATGAGGGCTTTCTCACGGAAGTCGCTGGAGCTCCAGCCGCTTCACTCGAGGCAGCAGGGTCTGTAGCGCCCTCCTTCAAGGAGGCGGCGGCGGGCTTGCTTGCAAATTGGCAGGAAGGGAGTCTTGAGAGGGCCACGATACTGACTGAGGAGGGAGTGGTCATCATCCAGATTGTTAGTGACGGTACATCACTAATCTGTCAATTGGAGGAGGGGGCTAATCTAGGCCATATCCGGAAGATTGTCGATGAGTCCTGCGAACTCTTGAGACCTCTGCACGACTGATTCGATTGTCGTCAACCGTTCCTCTAACAGACAGGGTCTCTCTGCATCAGTGCAGATTGCCCTATCAGTCGAAGAGCGGCCCCATTATGGTGACTCCACCTGGCGCGACGTCAATCGCCTGCTTCTCCATGCTGTGACGGATGTGTCGCATCTTCTCGAATTGAAGTGTGCGGACGATTTTGCCATTTCTTCGGTCGAGCCCTAGATTGATGATCGCATCCGCCAAGAATCCCTCATTCCCCTCCAACTCTGCAAACTCCCCTGGCTGTCGTTCTGTGATGATGAAAGTGTAGAGACCTTGTTTTCGCAGATAATCGAAGAATCCGAACATCCGCTTTCTCATCTCCTCGTTCACTGTTGTGAGGCTGTAAATCGCCCCCAGACTGTCTAGGATGAAGCAGGTGAAGGAGGGGCCACGCTGCTGCTTGAAGTGGTCGATCATCTTCTTTGTGAACTTCAGATAATCCATCGCCTCGTTGTCGGCTCGGAGAGCCGTGAAATCGGTGATCTGTAGATTCGGGGGGAGTTCGATGCCCATCGATTGACATGTGCGAAGAAGACTTTCTACTGGCTCCTCCACCGTACAGTAGAGCCCGAACTCACCGGTCCTTCTCAAATGGTTTGAAATCAGGGAGAGGGCGAAAGCGGTCTTCATCGAGCCGGGGGGTCCGGTTACCAAACTCAAGTAAGGGGCCTCAACATCACTTTGGATTACACGCTCCATTCCTGCAATGCCGCCGATGAACATGGATACCGGGGTTGCGTTCTTGCAGCCCGACTTAACCATTCCCTCAGACTGCTATGTGTTAAGCGCCATAATCGATGACTGAGAGGCACTCCAGCCGCAATGCGAGCCGTTAAATGCGAACCGCCGGTCGACATGCCGTGCTGCACCGGCCCCTCGGGGCCGCGAGAATGTTTTAGGAAGTGGGGACTCGATGGAAGCGGAGCTGCAGAAATTAGTGAGCGAAGTCGAGAAGTACATTTCAGAACATCAAAAGCGCCGCGATGAATGGAACGCGAAGGTCGTCGAACATCGTACAAATAGGGACTCCATCAACGGTCAGAAGCGCGAGCTCTACGACGAGATTGAACGCCAAAGGACCGTCCGTGACCAAGAGAACGCAAAAGCCCGAGAGGCGAAGGTTGAGCGACGTGAATTCAACGAGAAGTTCTACGGTTTGAAGGATAAGTTGCAGGAAATGAAGGGCGGTGATGGAGGGCATGGTCGCGATAAGGACACCCCCGAAAAAATCAGGCGACAGATGAACGGCCTCGAAACCAAGTACGAGACCGGGGGATTCATCGGAAAAGAGGCAGAGCGAAAATTCAGCACCACTATGAAGCAACTTTCCCGCAAGTTGAAGGAACTCAAAGCCGCCCAAAGTGAGCCGGGCGAATTCAATGAGATTCAAGTCGAACTAGATGCATTCCATGAAAAGAGCGAGAAGGCCCACGAAGAGGTCATTCGAGCGGCAGAAGCTGCTCAAGCCGCACACGACCTGATGGCGAAGTTGCGAGATGAGACAAAGAGACTCAACAATGACCACGAAGCCGCCCACCGCGCCTTCGTTGACGCCAAGGAGGAGGCGGACAGCGAACATCAACAATACATCGTCGCGATGCGTTCCGTCTACAGCATTCGCAATCTGTTGCAGGCGAAGCGCGACCGCGCAGCCGGACACGAGCCGACAAGAATGGAAGCGAGGCCGGAGGCGCAGGACCTGATGAGCGCTCTGATGGCTGGTAAGACACTTTCAACTGAGCAATTAATGGCGATGAAGAGGAAGAACTAGACGAGGTGATACTGTGATTGACCGCTCAGACATCAATGAGATTCTTAGTGAATACGACCCATTGAAACTACGGATTGGAATGACTGCAAGCCACTCAGCGCTCGACATTTGCGATGGTGCGATCGAAGAGGGCTTTCCAACTGTCGCGTACTGTCAAAAGGGCCGGGAAAAGACCTACTCCGAATACTTCCGCACTCAGCGCAATTCGGCCGGCCGAATCACCCGTGGGATGGTTGACAAGACCATTGTCCTCGATCGCTTCGACGGGGTTCTAGAGCCACAGTTCCAAGAACAGATGAGAGACCGGAATGTCATTTACATCCCTAACCGATCATTCACCTCCTACTGTGACATGGGACAGATTGAGAACGACTTCAGAGTACCGATGTTCGGCAGCCGCAACATGCTGCGCATGGAAGAGCGAACTGAAGAACAGGACTACTACTGGATTCTCGACCAAGCGGGGCTGCCCTATCCCGAGGCGATTGAAAGTCCCGAGGATATCGACTGCTTGGCCATCGTCAAGTTGCACCACGCTGAGAAGATTCTTGAGCGGGGATTCTTCACCTGCGCTTCGCACGCTGAATACGTTGAGAAGTCACAGGCACTCGTCGCTCAGGGTGTAATCGACGAGGAGAGCCTTGCCGGAGCGAGGATCGAGCGCTATGTCATCGGTCCGGTATTCAACCTGAACTTCTTCTATAGCCCGCTTGAGGAGGAGATGCCCCAGTTGGAACTGCTTGGCGTCGACTGGCGATTTGAATCGAGTCTCGATGGTCATGTGCGACTTCCTGCACCCCAGCAGATGACGATGCCGTCCCACCAGCAGATTCCAGAGATGACCGTCGTCGGACACAACACCGCGACTATTCGAGAGAGTCTTCTTGAGACGGCGTACGAACTCGGCGAGAAGTTCATCAGCGCGAGCAAGGAACACTATTACCCTGGAATCATCGGACCCTTCTGCCTTCAAACCTGCATCGACAAGGACATGGACTACTACATCTACGATGTTGCTCCAAGGATTGGCGGCGGCACAAATGTCCATGTCAGCGTCGGCCACCCCTATGGAAACGCCACCTGGCGAATGCCGATGAGCAGCGGGAGGAGAATCGCGATGGAACTTCGCCGAGCCGCTGAACAGGACAGACTCGAAGAAGTCCTAACTTGAGCCCGGGGAGCAGTATCTACGCTCCACGAGGTGAGGGCCCAGGAGGGTGACCTATCAGGAAGTGCGCACGCGTGGGTGGAGCACCTTCAGTTCAGAAGGTTGGGCGCAGCCACTCCAACAACCGTTTCACCAGTGAGGCCGTGAACCAGCAACCATCCCTCATTGGGGAAATTCACCTGCCAGCCCGGCATGAAGACCGGTGACGGGGTCATCTCTGCACTGTCACTCTCGATGCGCCACCAATGCAGGATGCTGCCAGAGACCGAGCCATCGGCAGTCGATTGACTCACCCGCCAGTGTCGGCGCTCCTCGCAGACCTCGGAGAGTTCGCTCTTGAGAGAATCCATTGTCAACCAAGTGGATGGCGATATCTTCTCCAATTGCGGAATGAAAGGGAGAGAATCGACTTGGTCGAGCCGGGAAACCTTACCGCTGAACGGATCCTCCAATAGTGTCCATCGATTTCTCTCGCGGGACTTCTCCGGCCCTATCAGAAACCCTTCGACCCGCCACAGCCGTCCTTCCATCAACACCGGGCGCACCGGGAGTTGTTCGTAGCCTTGGTCGGCGAGCCAAGTTGCCAACTTGAATGAGGGTTTCAGGGCGACCGCATCAGGCGGTGGAAGTTCACTTTTCACACTCCTATCGGCTAGTGCCTCAATGGTCTCAGAAGTGGGTTGAACACCGAGTTTCAGCGACAATTCGCCAGACAGTACGGCGGCGCCCAACCACTCTCCAAGTTGCTTCGGACTCCACAGAAAAAGGGTCACGTCATCTCGACTCGGTAGCGGGTCGATTCCAACCAACTTTCGCTCTGAAATCAACCAGTGGTGGCCTGCCGGTGCATCGACGAGCCAGCGCTCCAACTCCATCCGGTCTATCGGAGCCCAACCGGTTACTGCGTGCCATATGTGCGCCCCCCCTCCGACTGGCACCCCACTGACTTCGGGCTCTTCCTTGAGGGTCCCCAAACAGGTCAGTCCGGGGGTCCTACTGATGACTGCGGCCGGTTCAATGACGAACTTGAGTTCCTCCAATACAGCGGGTAGGGAAACTGCCATCGGTTGGGCGGCGCTTCATGGGCTCATCAATGCTCGCCTGATGAAGAGTGATGAGATGCTATTCGATAGGCGAGGCGCGCAGCGCCGAACCCACTGAAATGAGCTGTTTGACAAAGGTTCAGTCGAGGTTGGCACGAAGTGTGAGCAACTCACTACTGCCGGGGTCGAGCACGCAGATGGCACTGATGTGGAACGGCTTAGCGCAGGCAGCGCCAAGCTCCCGGTTGACCAGCGTAACTATGTGAATTGGCACATCAGGATGGCTGCTACTCAAATCATCGACATATTCCCGTGGACAGTTGGCGGCGAGAATGACGAGTTTCGCCTCCCCCTTTGCACAAGCATCCGCGGTCTGGTTTTGGCCGAGCAGTAGCAGTCCTGTGTTCATTGCTGTCTTCAATTGTCTTCCTAGATCCATTTTGATTCCTCCATACGGCCACTATTGCTTCTCATAGGTGGAAATTCACTCATCCTCAGGGATGTAGAACAGCTCAACGCTGCCCGTTCCCAATGCGACCGGTTGGCCGACGATGATGTTCTCTGCGACACCGGACAACTCATCCTTCTCACCGATGATACCTGCCTTGAGCAGGTGGTTCACGGTGACCTCGAAGGCTGCACGAGCTAGGATGCTGTGCTTGTTGCCGCTGACTCCGTGACGGCCAATCGCTCGGACTTCGCCCTCGCTTGTCATCACATCTGCAACAGTCAGCAGGTGACGGACATCGACATCGAGTTTCGCCTCGCCAAGGGTTAGCATCAACTCGTTGACAATTGCTTGTCGAGCCGCCTCAATCCCGAGGAAATCGTGGATTTCGGTAATGTTGTTGGTGTAGGTTCGACTACGGTCGATACCTTCGAACTGACTCACTTTCTGGAGGTTGCTGCCGATGGTTGCGATGTAGAACTCACCAGTGAATTTGTCCTTCTGCGTGTTCGCACGCTCGATTCCAGCGATTCCCTTCAGACGAAGGCTCTTCACCTTCTCTTCGAGAGCCAACAACTCGGTGTAGTTGGGTGTAACCTCTTCATCCTGCTTCTTGCGGCCTGGGATGATTGTCAGAACCTTGGGGCGAGTCTCGTGGTCGGCGTCAATGAAGAGTCGTAGCCTGCGAGAAAGCAATTCCCGGACTTGCGGGCCGGTCATGTCCTTCTGTTTCAGGTTCGGCTTGATGAGTTCAAGGGTGATTCTTCGCTGAGTCACGTCTGTCTCGATTGTTGTGATGTCCTGCGTAGTCGTCACCTCAAGGGCGGCAGCCAACTTTCGGACCTTCTCCTCGTCGACGCGCAACTCCTCATCGAGATGGATGCGCATTGTTGGAGTCGAGGGGGCCTTTCGGGCGTCCACAAGTTCGATGATACGAGGCAGACCTTGGGTCACGTTCACAGTAGCCACACCGGCATAATGGAAGGTACGCATAGTCATCTGTGTACCCGGTTCTCCAATCGATTGGGCCGTGATGATACCCACGGCTTCGTAAGGGTCGACTATCGCTCGCTCCGCGGCGGATGCAGCTTCGACCACTACTGACTGGGCCTGCTTCTTGGTCAACTTCTTCCTGCCACGCTCAGTGATGGCATCAGAGAGATCGCTGAGAAGGCGGTCTGACAAAGTGGACCCATTCTCTTGATTGGCTGCGCTCAGAGCATCGAAGATTGAGTCAATGGTGAGGCCCACTCGGAGTTGAACTTCCTTGTTGTCACGAGCATACTCCTCGAGAGGCAACTGAAGCGCTGCGCGCCGGCCAGCAGCGCGTCGGGTAGTCCTGGTACGGCGAACGGTGATTGCTCCCTGTGCATCGGCGCTGTCGGCGCGTGAACGCTTGCCGAACTGCTGTATCCGGTCACAGAGAGTCTGAGCCTCGTCTGAGGCGAGTCCGCAGATTTGAGCGATTTCACCCGATGGAAGGATCTTGACATCGTCCCACTTTCGGCCGTCTGCCAACTGGTGAGCGTACTCTTCGGGCACGCCCATGTCCATGAGTTTCTTCTTTGTTGCTGACTTGACGACCATCACTTCCCACCTCCTAATGAATTATCCAACACAAGTTGAATGTTGACGGGACAACCTCGGATGCTTCTCGTTGGGTCGATGCGGTCCTCACCGTAGCTGAACTGAATGATTCTGTCAGCAGTGTTTCGCACAGAGTGAGGGACATCGGAGTGAACCTTGAGGTCGTCCATAGCGTTGATGAGTCGGCGCTGCATGTATCCGGACTTGCTGGTTCGGACTGCAGTGTCGACCAATGACTCTCGACCAGAGATGGAGAGCATGAAGAACTCCGTAGGCTGGAGGCCGCTCTTGAATGAGGAAGCGACGAAGCCCTTCGCCACTGCACCTTTTGCGTTTCTAGGGAAGTGAGCGAGAACGCGGTCTTGGTAACCACGCTCAAGTCGCTTTCCTCGAACTCTGGTCTGACCGATTGAACCAGCCATCATCGAGAGGTTGTCCATCGAACCACGGGCACCGGAGACTGCCATCATCACAGCCGCGTTGTCACTGGCCAGATGCTCTCTCGCAACCTCACCGGTCTTTGAACGGGACTCGTCGAGAATACTCATCAAATCCTCCTCAAGGGTCTCAAGTGGGGTCCTTCCGGGCCGCGCTTCGTACTTCTTGCCATCTTCGCCGAACAGTTCCAACCTGTTGTCGACTTCAGCGACTGCTATCTTGTTGATCTTTGTAATGGCTGCACGCGCTGCTGGAGGCATGTCCTCATCATCGATTCCAGTGGTGAAACCGAGTGCTGTGCAGATACCAATCGTAAGACGAGTCATGTCGTTGAGGAACTGAGCGCCCACGTCAGAACCGTGGGTTTGAACCACCGCATCGAGTAGTCGGCCGCCCTCAGCTCCGATTCCGGACTTGTCGATTGTACCAGAGAGAATCTTTCCGTCGACGATTTCAACTTGGTCGTTGCTACGACTCTTGTATCTCAGGTTAATGCCTGAGGGGATGATAAGATTGAGCAACTCGCGGCCCATGTAGCCAACAACGCCGTTTTCATCCTTGATCTCTTCAGGTAGTTCGCCAGTCCAGCTGACCATCCCGAGCGTGTCGAGTGCCTGTGTCTTGGGGATGATTCGGTCGTTGTTTGTCAGTAGGTAGGCACCAGAGATGTGGTCGTGGATTCCACCTATGACCGCTCCGCCGTAGCGGGGGCTCAAGATGTGCTCCTGAACACGCATCAATATCTTCGCTTCAGCGCGAGCCTCTTCCGACTGGATGATGTGTAGATTCATCTCGTCACCATCGAAGTCGGCGTTGTAGGGAGTGCAGACTGCCAAGTTGAACCGGAAGGTCTTGCCCTGCATCACACGTACTTCGTGAACCATCATTGACATCCTGTGGAGTGACGGTTGTCTGTTGAAGATGACGACGTCTCCGTCAATCAAGTGGCGCTCGACAACCATGCCGGGCTCCGGGTTACCCTCTAGGTCGTGAGTTGAGAGACGGTCCTGAACAGGGCTCCGCTCCTCCTCCTCCTCGTCCCACGGCGAACCGCAGTGTGGGCAAACCACAATGAGATGTTCCGGGTAGTCCTCGTCTTGGTGCTCTCGCTCCCAGCGCCACCGGTTGTGGATTATCGCATTGGGGTTGTCATCCTTCAGCGAACGGCCCTCGAGGTCTTCTCCTCGTAGGTTCGCGATTGTCGCCTCCAAGTCTGCAACATACAACTCTTGAAGGCCGTCAATCGTCCTCTTATTCTCC
>Ga0208879_1001416_pt1 | contig 22586 bp, 22 predicted proteins | sample Knorr_S15_td_Bot_FD_185605 | JGI IMG/M metagenome (GOLD analysis project Ga0208879, IMG submission 185605) | Marine microbial communities from Southern Atlantic Ocean transect - Knorr_S15_td_Bottom_ad_5009_LV_A (SPAdes) (version 2) | ecosystem: Environmental > Aquatic > Marine > Oceanic | place...
GCATATCCACATTTTTTAGACATCATGGCAATATTGTTCCTATTGAATGTAGGAATAATGCTATTGATTGGTAAATTCTACCCTAGAAAAGAAGCATATATGCAAGAATATACCAAACAAGTGGATATCAAACCATGGAAATACATGAAACAAGCAGGCATCGCAATTTGTGTTATAGTTATTGGAGTTTATATTTATTTTGTTTAATCTAAAGCAGATGATGAAGCCTAGTGATTTTAAAATGATGAAGTATTTATTTGGCATATTATGTTTATCTATATTGATTTCGTGTAAAACTAATTCTAAAAAGTTAGTTTGGGAAGAAAACTTTAATGGAGATGTTTTAAATAAAGCTATATGGAATTATGAATTAGGGGATGGTTGTCCAAATCTATGTGGCTGGGGTAATAATGAATTGCAATTATATACTAAAACTAATCACTTTCTTAAAGATGGAAAACTAATCATTATAGCAAGGAAACAGGATTCTATATATACATCTACCCGAATTACAACCAAAGCCAAAAAGGAATTTCGATATGGTAATATTGAGGTTAGAGCTAAGTTACCAATTGGAAGAGGACTTTGGCCTGCGTTTTGGATGTTAGGAGCCAATATAGACCAAGTTAATTGGCCTGATTGTGGAGAAATAGACATTCTAGAATATGTTGGCAAAGAGCCTAAAACCATATATACGTCTTTGCACACAAAAGACAGTCATGGGAATACTATAAATACCAAAAAAACGATAATTGAAGATATTGAAACAGGATTTCATCTTTTCTCAGTCAATTGGACATCAGATAAAATAGAATTTTTTGTTGATTCCACACTGATTTATACCTTTAGACCTGAAGACAAAACAGAAGATATCTGGCCATTTGATCAACCATTTTATCTTATTATCAATCTGGCAATTGGTGGAAATTTTGGAGGACCTGAGGTTGACGATTCTATATTTCCACAAGAATTTATAATTGATTATATAAAGGTATATCAAGAACGGAAAAATTGAGTACGATTATTTTTGATATTCGAATTTAAAATGTTTTTTTTATTGAAAATTTCTAAAAGAATGATAAATAAAAAATATATAATAATATTTTTGATTTTAATGACATTATGTTCGTGCAACAGGTCAAAAAATAAAAATGATAATACACTTTTATATTGGTCATCAAACAATATGCATGAAATTGAATTCACAAGACATTTTATAGATAAATGGAATGATGAAGGCACATCAAAAATTAGATTTCAACCAATACCTGAAGGGCAATCAAGCGAAGAAGTTATATTAGCCTCTGTAGTAGGAAAAACAACTCCCGACATTTATGCGAATATGTGGCAAGGCAGTGTTACAATGTATGCTAATGCAGGAGTTTTAGTGCCTTTAGATGAATTAGACGGATTTACTGAATTTATAAATGAAAGATGTAGCAAAGAAACCATAAAGGAAATAACTGCTGAAGATGGACATATTTATCAAGTTCCCTGGAAAATAAACCCAATTATGACCATTTACAATAAAAGATTAAATACCGATTTTGGATTTACTGAATTACCAAGTACCTATGATGATTATTTAAAAGCTGGAGAAGCAATTAAAAAAGACAAGAACAATGATGGATATGTTGACCAATGGGTAGGATATACCGAAGTAAAAGTATTATGGTATCAACGGTTTTTTAATTTTTATCCATTGTATTTGGCAGCTTCTAATGGAGGATCGCTAATAAAAGACAACAAGGCAGCTTTTAATAATGAATATGCAATAGGAGTATTTCGGTTTTTGCAAGAACTTTATAATAATGAATATTATTCCAAGGAGCGATTATCTGCAGGACAAGACCGGTTTATTACCGAAGATATTTTTACCAAATGGACAGGGCCCTGGGAAATAAATCATGTAGATAAATTTAAACAACGTGATGATTTTGAGTTTGATTTTTTTCCGATGCAAGTACCCGATAATCATGAGGGACCAATTTACACCTATGCAGATCCTAAAAATATTGTAATTTTTAATACATGTAAACAACCTCAGGAAGCATGGAATTTTATCAAAACACTTATAGACAAAGAAGGAGATAAAAAATTATTAGAAATTACCGGACAATTGCCTAATAGAAAGAATATAGAAACTGAAGAAATATTTCAAGATTATTTAGACAACAATCCAAAAGTGAGAATTTTTGCACAACAGGCAAAGTATATCAAAGGTGTTGATAATTGTGAAGTAATTGTAGAGGTCTTCGATATTATATCGCAAGAATATGAAGCCTGTGTAATCTATAATAAAAAAACACCTGAACAAGCAATTGAAGATGCTGCAAAAGCTGTGGATAACTTATTAAAAAACTAAATGTAAAACATTAAATAATAAGTAGATGAAAAAAAAGTGGCTTCCTTATCTTTTAGTATCTCCATACATTATACACTTTATTGTATTTGTAGCTTTTCCTGTACTGTTTTCTTTAGTACTTACTTTTCATGAATGGAACATAATTTCCCCGATGAAATATACTGGATTCAGCAATTACACCAAAATGTTCAATGACCGTATGTTTTGGAAATCTCTTGTAAACACGTTTAAGTTTTTAATTATACATATTCCATTACAGATAATAATTTCTTTAGCATTGGCAGAGTTTTTAAATCAGAATATAAAACTTAAAGGATTTTTTAGAGCTGCATTTTTTCTGCCTGTAATCGTATCCGGAGTTGTGGTTACCATATTATGGCAACAATTATTTGGATACGATTCTGGGTTATTTAACAGAATGTTAATCTCGATTGGTTTACCAAAAGTAGGATGGTTAATTGATCCTAATATAGCAATGGGTTCTATCGCTATTATGGCAACATGGAAAAATGTAGGACTATATGTTATTTTATTTTTAGTAGGACTCCAAACGGTTCCTGCTCACTATTATGAAGCCGCATCTATTGAAGGAGCGACCCATTGGCAGAAATTTCGAAAAATAACATTGCCTATGATTAACCCAACAATTTTTATGGTTGTTATCTTATCGACCATTGGAGGGTTTTCATTATTTATAGAGCCGTATATTATGACAGGTGGTGGACCATTAAGCAGCACAATGTCTTCAGTGTTATATATATATAAACAGGCCTTTGAATATTTCCATATGGGATATTCAGTTACTATTGGATTCTTCTTTGCGATGCTAATTCTTGGAGTAGTTGTACTTCAGAAAAAATATTTAGAACGAGGAGAGAATTAAATTTAAATCTAAAAACGCATGAAAAAAAAGATATTAATATATACCTTGTTGATTATAGCTTCATTAACTTTTTTATACCCGTTTTATTGGATGGTTGTTGCATCATTAGCACCTGAAAGTGAAATAGGTAATTTAACATTTTTACCTTCTAGTTTTTCTTTCAACAGTTATACTCAAATGTTCTCAAAAATTCCGATAGGCAAAGCATTTTTTAACAGTATGATTACTGCTACAATTACAACAGCAGGCGTAATAACTTTTTGTTCTATGGTAGGATATGCATTGGCAAAAATGGAGTTTAGAGGACGACAAGCTATTTTTTACATCATTATTTTTACAATGACTCTGCCTTTCCAAATTACTCTAATTCCTAATTATATTACTATGGTAAAATTGGGATTAGTAGATACTTATGCAGCTTTAATAATTCCGTTTATGCTTAATGCTTTTGCAATATTAATGTTCAGACAGTCTTTTATGACTATCCCTCAATCGTTAATTGACGCAGCAAGAATAGATGGTTGTAGTGAACTTAGAATTATCTTTCAAATACTATTTCCTAATATTATTCCAACAATAGTTACTGTAGGTATTTTATCGTTTATGAATTCATGGAACGAAGTACTTTGGCCGTTAATTGTTATAAGAGATGAAAATTTAATGACCATGCCTCAAATGGTTACTTTGTTTTCTGTTGGAGGAAGATCAGAAAGTCAGTTAGGAGTAAAATTGGCAGCAGCAGTTGTTTTAGCATTGCCAATTATGATAGCCTATGGGTTTTTTCAAAAATACTTTATACAAAGTATGGCAAGTTCAGGCATTAAAGAATAAACAAATAAATAAGATTATTAAAAAAATTAATGAACGTAAATAGATCAAATATTCAGATTAAAGCAAATCCGAAAAGAGTTATTATAAATTTTTTGGATTTAGGAATTAATACAAATAATGTAAAAAGAGCAAAACGTTTAATTGATAGTATTTTGTCTATTCCTGAAAATGAATTGAATGCACTTTATGAAGAAATCAAAAAAAACTTTGAGTTTCGACATAGAGATTTTGAACATTATATAAAACTAAATTTCAAAAATATACAGTCGGAACTCCCTAATAATGTAGAGATTTCAGAACTCAGAAGTTTAGTATTAGGAGCCTATTTTTCTAAAGAATATTCTATACAATCAGCAGCACTTTTTAATCCGTCTATGGTAGCACATCCTAATCAAAAAGAACTGAAGGAAGGAGAGAAGCGATTTGTATTGAGCTTAAGAGCAGTTGGTGAAGGACATATTTCTTCTATTGAATTTAGAAGTGGTATTGTTAATAAATACGGAAAGATAACTTTAGATGAAGAAACACGATTTTCTTCATGTTCAGATAAAGATTTGTCTAAAATTTACAGTAAAAAAAATATTCTAAAAAACACAGCAGTTCTCGTGGACTTTGACCAATCTATAATGAGTGCTTTTGAAGAAAGTTTTACCTACGATGACTATCTCGACAAAGTGAAAGATAATGAATTTTCAAGTTTTGATGATGTTACGCAAGCAGAGCTGTTTCATATTTTAGATACCAATTATGATGTAGTAACCGACGGGAATGCACCAATTTGTGAGCGTGTAATTTTCCCAAATGCATTAGGTGAATCCATGGGAATGGAAGATGTTCGTTTTGTAGCATTTACCGATAATGGTAAAACAGAATATATTGGAACTTATACAGCATATGATGGGCATAAAATTTCTCCACAATTACTTCTCACTGAAGATTTTATTCATTTTAAAGTACGTTCAATGTATGGTGCAGCCGTAAGTGATAAAGGGATGGCACTTTTTCCTGAAAAAATTAACGGGAAATATGTGATGATAGGACGGCAAGGAGGTGAAAATATTACGATTATGTATTCCGAAGATTTATTTATTTGGGAAGATTATGAGGCAATTATGACTCCTAAAGCCACATGGAGTTATGTGCAATTAGGTAATTGTGGCTCGCCAGTAAAAACGAATGAAGGGTGGTTAGTTATAACTCATGCAGTTGGTCCTTTACGAAAATATGTATTAGGAGCAATTTTGTTAGACTTAAATAATCCATCAAAAATTATTAAAAGACTCAACAAACCTTTATTGACACCAAACGAAGAAGAACGAGAAGGTTATGTGCCCAATGTCGTTTATTCTTGTGGCTCAATGGCTCACCAAGGAAACTTAATATTGCCTTATGCAATGTCAGATTCTGCTTCAACATTTGCAACCATTAATATTGAAGAATTATTAAAAGAAATGGATATTTACGAATCAAAAAGTGAAATAAGGCATGTTGTTTAAAAATATTAAAAACATATTATTCACTATTATAATTCTTTTATGTTTTGCTTCATGTACTTCAAATAAAGAAACGAAACCTTTTGTAAACACTATCAATCTTGATCATTTTAATCATTTATACAAAGAGATTGATTTTAAAGGCGAAAAGGTTGGAATAGTTCATATATATAGTGAATATCCTGATTATAAGTTTGAAATAGAACCAAAAGAAGGTTTTACTTGTATTGATGATGTCTCTAGAGCAGTTGTGATGTTATCAAGATATTTAGAGACAAATGAAAAAGATGAAGAAGCATTTAATAAGTTAAAAAAGCTTACCCAATTTGTGTTGTTAATGCAACACGAAAACGGATATTTTAATAATTTTATTTGGAATGATTTATCTATTAATACAACCTATAAAACTTCAGTTGCCGAACTCAATTGGTGGTCGTTTAGAGCATTATGGGCATTAGAATCTGTTTACGATTTATTGAAACCTGAACAGGAATTGGCAAAAAAAATTATAGTGGCTTCTGAAAAATTAATTGGAAATATCAGGAGGGATATTTCTGTAACTGATTTAAAAACTGAATTTGTAAGGACCATAGAAGTACCCACTTGGTTACCTCAAAAACACGCTTCAGATCAATCGGCTCTGTTAATACTTGGATTATTGAAAAATTATGAACGAACTGCCGATAATGATATTAAATTATTGATAGATGTTTTGGCAGAAGGTATTATGATTATGCAAAAAGGAAGTTCAAATAAGTTTCCTTATGGAGCTTTTATGAGTTGGCAAAATTTGTGGCATGCGTGGGGAAATAGCCAAGCCTATGCATTATTAAAAGCAGGCCAAAAATTCAATAACCAAACCTATATTGATAGTGCCCTTAAAGAAATTGATAACTTCTACCCTTACCTTTTGCAAAATGGTTTTGCAGAAGCATTTTGGATAAAAAAGACAGAAGAAAACAGTTATACTGAAATTAAGCGAAATTCATATCCTCAAATTGCTTATGGTTTACGCCCTATGATTTGGGCAGTATCTGAAGCATATCAATATTCAAAAAATGAAAAATATTTAAAATTGGCTACAGAATTAGAATTATGGCTGTATGGACAAAATGATGCTAAAAAAGTGATGTATAATTCAGCTACTGGAATTTGTTTTGATGGGATTATATCTTCAAATGAAACTAATAAAAATTCAGGAGCAGAATCAACCATAGAAAGTTTGTTGATTATGTTAGAAATAAAAAAACTAAAAAAAGAATGAGTAAAATAGATTTATGCAATCCTGTAATTCGGTATGAAGGAAACCCTATTTTAACATCTAATGATGTAAATAAGATATGGACTAATCCAATATTCCAAACAATAACAGTTCATAATGCAGGAATTACAGAATATAATAACGAAGTTATAATGTTATTTCGCTCACATTTACGAAATGGTATTTCAATATTAGGGATTGCCAGAAGCAAAAACGGTTTGGATAATTGGATAATAGATAAAACGCCAGCAATGATACCCTGCACTAAAAATGATGATTTTGCTGAAAGTGCAGATATTAATGAAGTAATAGAAAATGAACAGGGAGGAATTGAAGACCCAAGAATAAGTAAAATCGGAGATTTATATTATATAACCTATAGTGCTTATCACGCTTCAATTGCTCATAGAGTAAGAGTTTCGTTGGCTATAACCAAAGATTTTAAATCATTTAAGCGTTATGGACCTCTTTTAAAAACCGATATGAGAAATGTAGTTATTTTTCCGGAAAAAATAAATAATAAATATTATGGTTTGTTTAGACCTAACGATAAAACTCAAGCACATACAAATGGAATCTACAAGCAAATAAGAATTGGTTACACGAGAACTATAGAGAATGGAAATTGGAATATTATTGATAAGCCTATCTTTTTGCAAAATAATAGTCCAAGTAGTTTTTCAGACAAAATCGGTCCAGGTGCAACCCCTTTGAAAACAAAGCATGGCTGGATAAATATTTTTCATGGTGTGCGTAGTACAATGGATGGTCATCCCTATGTTTTAGGAGTTGCTTTACATGAATTGCAGTCGCCAGAAAAAGTAAAAGTATCTAATATTCCAATATTGTTTCCAACAAAGGTAGATTGTAAAGTAACAGATAATAGCTATGTACATGTGCCAAATGTTGTTTTTTGTTGTGGTGCAATTAGAAAACACAATGGAGATATTTATATTTATTACGGCGGAAATGACACGGTTATGAATGTAGCAATTACTCATGAAGATATTTTGGCCGAATTATGTGAAAAATACCCTCAAGACCCACAATCTGGAAGACCATTATATGAATTTATTTTATAAGAATTGTAAACTAAAAAATTATGGCAGAAGTAAAATTATTAAACATTAAAAAAAAATACAAAGACGGTACCGAAGCTGTAAAAGGAATAAGCTGTACTATAAAAGATAAAGAATTTGTGGTACTGGTAGGGCCATCAGGTTGTGGGAAATCTACCGTTTTAAGGATGATTGCCGGACTTGAAGAAATTACAGGTGGAGAACTTTTTATTGGTAAACAAAAGGTAAATGACCTAGCTGCAAGTGAGCGGGGAATTGCTATGGTTTTTCAAAACTATGCCTTATATCCACACATGAATTCTTATGAAAATATGGCTTTCGGATTAAAAATTAAAAAAGTTCCAAAAGAAGAAATAAAGGAAAGAGTAATGGCTGCCGCTAAAATTTTAAATGTAGAACAATTGTTAGACAAGAAACCAGCTAAAATGTCTGGAGGTCAACGACAAAGAATTGCAATAGGAAGAGCAATTGTTCGGCGACCTGAAGTGTTTTTATTCGATGAACCTTTGAGTAATTTAGATGCTAAATTGCGCGGAAAGATGCGTATAGAATTGGCAAAATTACACAAGAAATTAGATACAACAATGATTTATGTAACACATGATCAAGTAGAAGCAATGACATTAGGAGAACGTATAATTGTAATGAAAGATGGTAAAATTATGCAAATCGATGCACCAATAGAGCTATTTAATAACCCTAAAAATAAATTTGTAGCAGAGTTTATTGGCTCTCCTCAAATGAATTTTATTGATGGAAGAACAGAAACTCAAGACAACAAACTTTTTTTTAAAGATAAAAACAACAATACTTTTGATTTATCTAAACTTAAATTAAATAATTTAAAAAATAATGCCAAAAAAGGTATACATCTAGGAATTAGATCTGTCAATTTACACCCTGAGAAAGGAAAATTAGAAAACTATACTATTCTAAATGGAGAAGTTATAGCTATAGAACTTTTAGGAAACCAGAAACATATCTATATAGAATATCAAGATATAGAAATAGTTGCAACCTTTAGATCTGAAGTTGAAGTTATACTTAATTCAAATTTTGAATTGTTTTTAGACTTAACCAAAGCTTACTTTTTTGATATAGAATCAGGGGAAAGAGTTTATTAGTGAGTGGTACACTCACTTGGAGTAGCAACGGCGAAAAAACAGCGAGTATTTCGATAACTGTAAGCACCAATGAAAGACCATACATAGAACTGGATTACAAGTACAATGACGAACCTCGAAAATATAAAGTATGGTTGGTTACAATTCCCTCTAATTTAGGTAAAGGCAAAGTTTGGTATTTTCTTTGCCCTCAAACTCACAAACGATGTCGTAAACTATATTCTATTGTTGGTTATTTTTTGCATCGTGAAGCCTTTAAAGGTTGTATGTATGATAGTCAAACTAAAAGCAAAAGATGGCGACAAATGGATAGGGTTTATGGCAGTTATTTTGAACTTGATAATCTATACGAAGAACTATACTCAAAGCACTTTAAAACGCATTATAATGGAAAACCTACGAAGCGTTATTTAAAACTATTGAAACAAATTAATAAAAATGTACGATTTACTGATTCATATGTTGAGAGATTATTTTTGATTTAATTTGTACCATCACAGCAGTTTACAGTAGAAGTTATAGACAAGACAAGTGATGTAGATAAATAAAGTTTTGTAACTTGTAAGAATGAAAAAGCTATTATTTCTTTTAGTGTTTATTCCTATTGTTTCTTTTGGGCAAGTAACCGAATTAAATGATTTGCTTGATATAACTTCACTAAACCAATTTAAAAGAATTTGTATTGAAAATGGATATGAAAAAATAAAGGCTGAAGATGAAACCAAAATTATTGAGTATATGTTGAGTCCTACCTATGAGGATGAAGAGATTGTTTCTACGAGAGGGATTGCTTATTATTACATTGATGATGGCTCTTGGAGAATTGGATTTCCTGAAAATTTTCTTGGCTTAAATATATTTTATGATGATTTATTCGAGGAGGTTAAAGAAAATTGTGATTTCGTTGACATTGTTGAAAGAAAAGAATTAGAATTTGCCACATATAATTGTTCCCCAAATGGAGCAATAGGGTTTACTGAATCTGAAGGATGGGGGATAGTACATTTCTTTTCAAATAAAAAACCTAAACCATAGGCATATCTTCTTCTATTAGTTCAGATAGTTTAAGTAAAAATTAAATTTTGTAAATTGGTAATGACACGTTTTCTTCAGCATTAATATTTAATGAAAGGCATATACTTACTTTATGGACTTCAAAGTGATTAGATATAAAAATTACGGCTGCACTATGGAAGGTGGAGAAAAGGCTCATTCTTTTTAAAATTTTTAGTTTCATTAAAATTCATGTGCTCCATAAAATGAGCCAAACCTACTTGGTTATCATTTTCTAAAATTGAACCAGCATTTACAACTAGACGTAATTCTACTTTGTTTTCAGGTTTTCCGTTATTTCTAATATAATAAGTAAGTCCATTTGGTAGTTTTCCAATTTTTACATTTGGATCGATTGGGATTTTAGTTTCTTCAATTTTAGTTTCAGGTTTTTTTATATCGGAATTTTGAGAAAAGCCTACTATAGTAAAAAATAGCAAACAATAACAGAGTAGTTGTTTTTTAATATTCATAAGTAATGGTTTTGAGTTAATTTAAATTTACTATTTTGCTATTAATAAAGTATAGGGAGTAGTCTAAAAATAGTATCCTTTTAACTGATAGATAAAAGATAAGGTAATATGAAATTACAATGTTTTTTCTTATAAGGCGTTTAAAATCAGGAATAATATACATCTTTTTGTAAAAAAAAACATAATATAATTATATTTATTTTAAAACAGACAGAAATTAACTTTTCTTTGCTCTAATCATCATTTCTAATTGATCCCACATTTCTTGAGGAATGTCTTCCAGCATATTAAATTCACCGGCCCCTTTAAGCCATTCTCCACCATCTATGGTTATAACTTCGCCATTTATATAAGAAGAGAAATCTGAAACTAAATAGGCAGCGAGATTTGCCAATTCCTGATGTTCTCCAACACGTTGTAAAGGTACTTTTTTAGATATATCGAATTTATCTTTAAGATTTCCAGGCATTAATCTATCCCAAGCACCTTTTGTAGGGAATGGTCCTGGAGCAATAGCATTAAATCGCATGCCATATTTTGCCCATTCTACAGCAAGACTTCGTGTCATTGCTAACACACCGGCTTTTGCGGTTGCACTTGGTACTACATATCCAGAACCTGTCCAGGCATATGTAGTTACAATGTTTAAAACAATAGTATTTCTTTGTTTTGTGGCAATCCAATGTTTGCCAAAAGCCAAGGTACAATTTTTAGTGCCTTTTAAAACGATATCAATAATTGTATCGAAAGCATTTGCAGATAAACGTTCGGTTGGTGAGATAAAATTTCCAGCAGCATTATTAAGTAATACATCTATTCTATCAAATTTGTCTATTACAGCTTTATGCATTGTCAAAACCTGATCGTAATGTCGGACATCACATTGAATAGGTAAACAATTTCCACCCGTTTCTACTTCAAGTTCTTTAGCTGTATTTTGTAGTTTTTCTAAATTCCTTGATGTAATTGCTACGTTTGCACCAAGTTCTAAAAAATATTTAGACATTGCCTTACCCAAACCACTACCTCCACCAGTTACAACTATGGTTTTCCCTTTTAAGGCATTATCGCGAAGCATTTTTTTTGTGTATTTCATAAAAGAATCTAAATTTAATCTATTAATATCTCCAAAATTTTAATAGCGGCTTCGCTAATTTTAGTGCCAGGTCCAAAAACTGCAATGGCACCAGCATCAAATAAATATTGGTAATCTTGTTTTGGGATGACACCACCAACCACCACCATAATATCTGCACGACCATAGTTTTTAAGTTCTTCTATAACTTGAGGTACAAGCGTTTTATGTCCAGCAGCTAAAGATGATATGCCAAGAATGTGCACATCATTTTCTACAGCTTGTTTTGCAACCTCTTGAGGTGTTTGGAATAGAGGTCCAATATCCACGTCAAAACCAACATCGGCATAACCAGTAGCGACAACTTTGGCGCCTCGGTCGTGACCGTCTTGTCCCATTTTAGCAATCATGATACGTGGTCTGCGACCATCTTGTTCGGCAAATTTATCGGCAAGTTCTCTTGCTTTTTTAAAGGATTTATCATCTTTTATTTCTTTACTATACACCCCGCTAAATGATTTTATTTGAGCTTTATAACGTCCGAATGCTACTTCGAGTGCGTCGCTAATTTCGCCTAATGTGGCTCGTTTACGAGCAGCTTCAACAGCTAAAGTTAGTAAATTCTTGTCCTCATACAAATGAGGATCTTTTAAATTTGTATTAAAAGCTTTTGCCGTTTCGGTTAATTTTGTTAGAGTTGCTTTAACTTTATCTGAATTACGTTCGGATTTTATTCTGTTTAGTCGTTCTATTTGTTGGCTACGAACTGTTTGATTATCGACTTCCAAAGTTTGTATTGGGTCTTCCTCTTCAAGCCTGTATTTATTAACACCAACAATTATATCCTGACCAGAATCTATACGTGCTTGTTTGCGAGCAGCTGCTTCTTCTATTCTAATCTTTGGAATTCCAGCTTCAATAGCTTTAGTCATACCACCAAGTTCTTCAATCTCTTCAATAAGTTGCCAGGCTTTTTGTGCGATATCATGTGTTAGTTTTTCAACATAATAACTTCCAGCCCAAGGATCGACCGTTTTAGTTATTTTAGTTTCTTCCTGCAGATAAATTTGTGTGTTTCTGGCAATTCTTGCCGAAAAATCTGTAGGTAGAGCAATGGCTTCATCTAAAGCATTTGTGTGTAAACTTTGTGTGCCACCAAAAACTGCTGCTGTAGCTTCTATACACGTTCGTGCCACATTATTAAATGGGTCTTGTTCAGTTAAACTCCAACCACTTGTTTGACAATGTGTACGCAGTACCAAAGACTTTGGATTTTTAGGATTGAATTGTTTAAGCACTTTATCCCAAAGCATTCGTGCTGCTCTCATTTTAGCAATTTCCATAAAGTGGTTCATCCCAATTCCCCAGAAAAATGAAATACGTGGAGCAAAAGTATCGATGTTTAATCCAGCTTTTAATCCAGCGCGAATATATTCCAAACCGTCGGCAAGTGTATAAGCCAATTCGATATCGCAAGTGGCACCAGCTTCCTGCATATGGTAGCCAGAAATACTGATACTGTTGAATTTTGGCATTTTTTTACTTGAATAATCTAAAATATCTGAAACTATTTTCATAGATGAGGAAGGTGGATAGATATAAGTATTTCGTACCATAAACTCCTTTAAAACATCATTTTGTATAGTTCCAGAAAGTTGCTCGGGTTTTACACCTTGTTCTTCGGCAGCAACAATATAAAATGCCAGGATTGGTAAAACAGCGCCATTCATAGTCATAGAAACCGACATCTTATCGAGCGGAATCTGGTCGAATAGAATTTTCATATCTTCAACACTATCAATAGCAACTCCTGCTTTTCCAACATCGCCAATCACCCGTTCGTGGTCGCTATCATAACCACGATGTGTTGCCAGATCAAATGCTATTGAAAGTCCTTTTTGTCCTGCTTCTAAATTGCGTTTGTAAAACGCATTACTATCTTCGGCTGTGCTAAAACCTGCATATTGGCGAATGGTCCAAGGCCGACGTACATACATTGTTGAATATGGTCCACGAAGATATGGTGAGATTCCTGCTACAAAATTTAGATGCTTTAAACTACTAATATCGTCTTTTGTGTAAGTGGATTTTATAGCAATACCTTCAGCAGTTAAAAAAGATTTTTGCGTTTCTGATTTCAGATGCTTTGCTTCTGATTTAAGAGTTATATGTTGCAGATTTTTTCTTGACATTTTTACTTAAATAACTCAAGGTTGTTTTTAATTATTTTTTCCGAACCTTCTTCTCTTATTTTTTTTTTGCAATATTTTTTCTATTAGTTTTAATACTTTCCTCTAGATTATTAAAGTCAACATTTAAAATTCTTGCATAAAAAGTGTCTAAAACCAAGTATGTTTCAAATGCTTTATCATCCTTAATTCTTTTGTCTGCCCATTTGAGAGAAGCTAAAAACACTTCAGAACTAAATGTATTTGAGTTTCTTAAAAAATCGAATAAATTTTTCAATTCTGAATCTATTAGATTTTTACTAATGCAGTCCATTATAGGGTGATTAAAATTTAAGATGGTTTTATCATTCTTTGTAATCCAAAGACTTGTTTCGTTTTTGAGAATGTCACGTAATTTAATTATATGTGGATTTATATATTCTATAGCTGGTAAACGATTTGTAATGGAAATTTTCCAGTAATTATTTAACCCATTATGAACAGATTTTGGTCCTTGAAAAATATAATATTCTTTTAAGTATTCTTCAAAAGCGTAAACAGCTTCTTTAATAAGTTCCATATCTACAGAAGAACATTTAAATAAGTCGTCATTGTTATCATATTTGTATTCAAATTTCGGCTCTTTATTACAACTTATTAATAGCAAAATAGTTAAGGTAGATATTATAATTATTTTCATGTTTTTTCGGTTTTTAATCGTTTTTGTTCTAATGTTTCGGCTAAACGTTTTTCTATAATAGGTTCTATTAATGTCTTTCTAACTTTTGTTTTTACAAAAGGATATAATTCTAAGTCATGTTTTATTTTATCTGTTGTGTTTGGATGTTTATTAGTTCCTAACAATATCTCTTCATTATTATTAAATAGCTTTTGTTCTTTGATACCACTTTCTTTTATTTTTCGTTGGATAATACCTTCTTTTAATTGCTTTAAAAACCCACCATTAGCTTCAATATTTTTAAATAACACCAATGCTTTTTCAGCCATTTGTTGTGTTAAACTTTCAATATAATATGAGCCATCAGCTGGATTATTTACTTTATTAAAATAACTTTCGTGCTTTAATATTAACAACTGATTTCGGGAAATACGTTCTCCAAATTCGTTGTCTTTATGGTACACTGAGTCGTAAGGTAGATTGCTAATTGTATGAGCTCCACCAAGTATTGCGCTCATACATTCGGTTGTTGTGCGTAGCATATTGGTGTTGTAATCGTAAATGGTTTTGTTACGTTTTGTTGGTGTAGCGTAGATGTGACAAGTAGAAACATTCTCACTATACTCTGACGCTAAAGTTTTCCATAATAATTGTAATGCACGAAGTTTAGCAATTTCGAAGAAATAATTGGTGCCAACAGAAATATTAAAGTTAATTTGATGGATCACTTTTTCACCAAAATGATTTAGGTATTCATTGGCATGAGCTAATCCATAAGCCAATTGCTGAACCATATTGGCTCCTGCATTTTGGTATAAAGAGACATCTATTGATAAAAGAGAAGTAGATTGCTTGGTAGAACTTGCAATGATATTATTAAGGATTTCGTGATCTTTATTTAGGTTATAATACCAATTTCCTGTTCTTGCTAAATTACCTATAATGTCAATGTTAAAATTGATTTTTCCTTCGATAGGAATGGAAACAAATTGTTTAACGAACTCTTCGGAAAGGAATTGTAATTCAAAATGTAGTGGAGTAGAAGTAAGGTCAATATCTTTAAGTAATTCATCTATTGAAATATCTTCAGAAGGAATAATAAATTTTATACTATTTGCACCTCTACTTAATACATCTAATGCTTTTGTATTAGCTTGTTCTTCATCGGAAACATAAACTGTTTGGCAAATTTTCCACGAGGTAACTTTAGCACTTGAAACTTGTGGTAGGGTTTTAAATTCATCGGCATGATAAAATGGTTTTACATCAATGCCTTCAGGAGAATTCCAAATTAAAGCCTCGTTATAATCGTCACCTTTTAAATCTAATTGAATTTTTTGTTTCCAGGCTTTTGCTGAAACGCTTTTATACTCATTAAACAACAATTTACTCATCCTTTTTCTGTTTTGAAATGCTATCTTCGTATTCGATTAAGTAAATTTCTTCATTATCTTTTTTCATATAATACTCCTCACGTCCATATTTTTCTAAACCTTTATCATTGCTCAATTTTTCTATTTCTTTGTTATCTTTCTCTTGCTCTCTTTTATAATATTCTTTTTCTTCTTCAAGATCTTTAATGTCATTATTTAATTCGTTATTAATAAACCACGAATTACTATCAAAAAAAAGCATCCAAATAGAGAACATAATTAAAATGAGAAGAAAAATATTTTTAAATGGCTTTAAAAACCGCTTATATTTTTGTTGAGATTTAGGCATTTATAATTTTTCGTTAATAATTATTCTTACGATATCTACTGCAACTGTATTGTAATTGTTATTTGGAATAATGATGTCAGCAAACTCTTTTGTAGGTTCAATAAATTGGTCATGCATAGGCTTTAAAGTATTCTGATAACGAGATAATATTTCCTTGAGACTTCTTCCGCGTTCAGCTATATCACGTTTTAAACGACGTATTAAGCGCTCATCACTGTCGGCATGTACAAATATTTTAATATCGAACATATCTCTTAATTTAGGATTTGTAAGAATTAAAATACCTTCAACAATCATTACTTTTCTTGGATGTGTTAAAATAGTATCTCCTGTTCTATTGTGCTTTACAAACGAATAAACGGGTTGATGTATTGGATTATTTTTTTTAAGTTCTTTTAAATGTGAAACCAATAATTTGAAATCTATGGATCTTGGGTGATCAAAATTAATTTTTATACGTTCTTCATACGTTAAGTGCGATGTGTCTGTATAATATGAATCTTGAGAAATAACGCCAACTACACCTTCAGGAAGCTCTTTTAAAATTTGATTTACAACCGTTGTTTTACCACAACCTGTTCCTCCAGCAATACCTATAATAAGCATGATAAATTTTTATAATTAGTATTGCAAATTTAGGCAAATAGTTATCAATTTATTTTTTTGATATTAGAAACTTCTTCGATTGTAATTATTTCACCATTTTTATTTCCCCAACTGTTTGTAATATAATTCATAACATCTGCAATTTCTTGGTCAGATAAACCTAAAGTTGCCATAAATCCATTATATTTTTTTCCATTAACAGTTATTTCTTTGTTAAGACCAAATTTTATACTTCTAATACTTGCGACTCGTTTTTCCATTAAAAAATCGGAATTTTCTAATGGTGGAAACACGTTAGCGATACCTTTTCCTGAAGGTAAATGGCAAGACATACAGAAATCGGAATATATTTCGTTTCCACGTTTGATACTTTCTTTTAATGTGTCGTCCTGTATATTATTAATAAATAGTGTAGAAATTAAGGCTATGCATACAACTAAAAATACTTTCATGTGTCTAAATCTATTGTTTTCAACAGTTAGATGGAACATCCTATAATAATTCCCTTGTGTTTCGAGATTTAGTTATGGATGTTTCTTAATATTTATTGGTCTCAAAAATAGTTAAAACTATGCACTTTTGCATATAGTTATAGCTTCAAAAATATTTCAGAATCATAAAGTCGGAAGACCGAAGACTGAAGACCGATGACCGATGACCGAAGTGAGCATCCGTCATCGGTCTTCTGACTTCAAACTATAAGAGCTTAATACTGAAACGAATTTAATTCATTGTCAAACCGATGACACTTTAGTCGATAGTGGTTTATTTTTTAGGATTAATCTTTACGATACCAACACCTTCCATTGCTACATAAATGTAACCATTTGGTCCTTGTTTCACGTTTCTTACGCGACCCATTCCTTCAAATAATTTTTCACGTTTTATTACTTTATCATTTTTAAGTTCTAAACGTTCTAAATATCTAAATTTTAATGAACCAACTAACAAATTCCCTTTCCATTCTGGATAAATATCACTTGTTATAAAAGTCATTCCACTTGGTGCTATAGAAGGGACCCAATAAAAAAGAGGCTGTTCCATTCCTGGAAGCGAGGTATGGTCAGTAAATTTTGTGCCACTATAATTGATGCCATGACTAACTATTGGCCAACCAAAGTTTTTTCCTTTTTGAATGATATTGATTTCGTCTCCACCTTTTGGGCCGTGTTCATGGATCCAGATTTTTCCAGTTTTAGGATGTTTTATCATTCCTTGCGGATTTCTATGACCATAACTATAAATGGCTTTTTTTGCATTTGGCGAGTTTATAAATGGGTTGTCATCAGGAATTTGTCCGTCATCGTGAATTCTATATATTTTACCACAATCTCGAGTTATATCTTGAGGGTTTACATCTCTATTACCTCTTTCGCCAATAGAAAAATACAAATAACCTTCATTATCAAACTCTAAACGTGAGCCAAAATGCCTCCCTTGTTTAGTATTTGGACTGGCTTTATAGAGTAATTGATTTTCAACTAATTTATTGTCTTTTAATTTTGCTCTCATTATTGCAGTATTTCCTCCTTCTTCTTCACCTTCTTGTGATGCATATGAAAAATAAATCCAACCGTTTTCATTATAATCTGGATGAAGCTCAATATCCATTAAACCACCTTGTCCTCGAACATAAATTTCTGGTAACCCTTCGATAGAAGTTTTTTTACCATTTTTAAAATGAATAAGTTCTCCGGATTTTTCAGTAATCAGCATACTATTATCGGGTAAAAAAACCATTCCCCAAGGAATATCTAAATTGGGAACAACAACTTCAGTAGTATAATTAATAATTTCTGGAACTTCAGCTGTTATGTAAGAGTCGGTTTGATGTGCACATGCTGAAAATGACAAAAAAATTAGTATTAATAGATGTATTAATTGTTTCATTAAGTTTGACTTTTAAAAACCTAAAGTTATACATATTTATTTAATAGAGCTATTACTTATTGGATTTAAAAAGTCTGATAGATTCTATAAATAATTTAAGATAAGTTGTTTGTTAGATTTTTTTATTTTTGCAACTTCAATTTTAAGAATTATAAATTTTTATTATTGTAATTCTGGGTGTAGCGTAGCCCGGTTATCGCGCCTGCTTTGGGAGCAGGAGATCGCAGGTTCGAATCCTGCCACCCCGACTTTTTAAGCTGGACAATATTTGTTCAGCTTTTTTATAGTTTATGCTTATCTTTCAATAAAAACTGTTGATAACTTCTATGTAAGGAATTCATCAAAAAACCTACTTTTGTTTTGTAAATATTTATTAAAAATTATGTCTGAAAAAATAGAAAAAGTAAAGTGTTTAATAATAGGTTCTGGTCCCGCAGGTTATACTGCTGCTATATATGCTGCCAGAGCAAATATGTTTCCTGTGTTATACCAAGGTACAGAGCCTGGAGGCCAATTAACAACCACTACTGAGGTAGAAAACTATCCAGGTTATCCTGACGGAATTTCGGGACCAGAAATGATGATAGAGTTCCAAAATCAAGCAAAACGCTTCGATACAGATGTACGCGACGGCTGGATTACTAAGGTTGATTTTTCGGGAGATGTGCATAAGGTTTGGGTAAACGAAACGAAAGAAATTCATTGTGATACTGTAATCATTTCTACTGGAGCTTCAGCTAAGTATTTAGGATTAGAATCTGAGCAAAAATATTTGAAACTTGGTGGAGGCGTATCAGCTTGTGCTATTTGTGATGGGTTTTTCTACAGAGGTCAAGAAGTTGTAATTGTTGGCGCTGGAGATTCTGCTTGTGAAGAAGCTCATTATTTGTCTAAACTTTGTACAAAAGTAACAATGCTTGTTAGGAGAGATGCTTTTAGGGCTTCTAAAATTATGGAAGCAAGAGTTAAAAATACCAAAAACATAGAAATTCTTTTTAATATGAATACTGTTGAAGTTCTTGGCGATGGTGTTGGTGTTACTGGAGTTCGAGCCAAAAATAATGTTACAGGTAAAGTCATTGATATTCCAGCAACTGGTTTTTTCCTTGCTATTGGACATATACCAAACACCGATATTTTTAAGGATTTTTTGGAGTTGGATGAATCAGGTTATATAATTAATGTACCTGGAACATCTAAAACCAATATTGAAGGTGTATTTGTAAGTGGTGATGCTGCCGACCATGTTTATAGACAAGCTGTTACAGCGGCAGGAACAGGATGTATGGCTGCACTAGATGCCGAACGTTATTTGTCTGGTAAAGAAGGATAAACGTTTTTTTATGAAGTATCTTTAAAAAATTAAACTTTATTTAAATATATTAGTTTTTAGATTTGAAAAGAAGCCAATATTACCCGAAGCATATACCTCGTTCTTAGAATCATACAAATCTAAATTAATAAGACCTTTATTAAAAGTAAGCGTTTTATTATAAAGACGTGCTGATGGACCTCTCAAAAAAATGTTTAATAAGCTGCAAATCTTTTTTGTTTTCTCCAAAGGCTCAGTTTCATCATCCAATTTATTCAGTCTAGATGATAATGGCTTGTTTGGATATGTTTTTTTAATTGTCAAAATAAAACAGTCATTCCATAAATATACATAGTTTCTACCATTTTTAACCTTAAGTTGTTTGTGTAAATAAAGATTTAAATCCTGAAAGAATTGGTGATTATTATATATAAAATTTTTGTCCTTTAATTCAATTTCCAAAAGATTGAAACGTTGCGTATATTTTAAAACATAATCATACTTATCTCCTTTAAAATTAAAACTTTCTTCAGAATCAATATTATTTGAATTTTCTTCAAACTTTTTTAAGCAATAATCATACAATTTAAAATCTAAAGAATTATTCTTTTTTATTAGTTCTTTTATTTCTTTAGAAACATTGTCAAGACTTGGTCTGTTAAGTGTAATTCTTTTAATATCAATATTTTTTGGCCATTTTATTCCTGTAATAGAGCTAAAGTAGGAAAGTGATTTAGAGTATGATTCAAAAATGCCTACATTAATGTTTAAATTATCTATTGTATCAATCACTAATTCTATGTCTGCTTCATTAACTATGTTTTCATCAAACATTCTTTTTCCTACTAAAAATCCTGTCATATAATTTTTAGTTTGCTTACTTAGTATATATTGTTTGAAATTTCTAGGAATAGGTTTGATTAATGATAAAAATTCTTGTCTGTCTTTAATAAAATAGTATTCAGAAACAATCCTGTCAATAGGGTTTCTTAATATCATAAAAAGATTATAGTTCTTATATTTATCATAATTTTGAGAATCAAAAATATCTTCTGTATTAGATTTTTTTGTTTCATAAATTATATGTCTGTAATAAAAATCTGGGGTAGTTTGCCATTCTGTTTTGTTCATTATACAGTTAATGGTTGTACCTCCAGTTTTTGGGATATGAATAAATATATTTTTTGAACTCATTTCAAAAATTATTTAATCAAATATACTGTTTTTTGATTGATAATTATTTATGCTATTTATTATAAACAATTTCTGTTTTACTGTTTGTTGTAATTGAAATAAAAAACCGTTTTTTGGTTGGTTATGTTGGTTGGTTTTTACTGTTTTCTTATACTACCAGATACACCATCTTTTTTACTTATTTTTTCTGGGTTTCCATAATATTTTATATCACCACCACTAGATGCTTTAGCATATAACTCTTTGGATGTATTTACTGTAATATCTGCCCCACTACTTGCTCTTGCTTCGCAAGTACTTGTTTTTAAATTTCCTGCTTCAATATCACTTCCACTAGAAGCTTTAGCATACAATTTATCGGTTTTTCCAGACAAGCGTAAATCACTTCCACTACTAGAACTGCATTCGATAACATGAGTATCTACGTCTAGTTCCATACTACTTCCGCTAGAAGTAGATAACTCTAAACTTTCAGCAGTAATTGTATTTGTAGAATACACATCACTTCCGCTGGAAGAGGATATTTTGGTTATGTCTTTAAAACTTACCATTACTTTTTTAGAAGAGGCATGTCTAATGTTTTCGTCTGCATAGATGTGTAGAACATTATTTTCTACTTTTGTTATTATAATGTCATGTAAATTATCGTCAGCCTGAACTTTTAAACTTACATGATCACTTTGTGTTAAATACACATCTAGTCCACGACTTACTCTAATTTCTGTAAAATTGTCGCTTATTTCTCTTTCTACGGTTTCAACGTTTCCGTTTCCTTTAACTCCATAACCAAAGGTTGAGTTAAATTGACAGGACATAAGCATAATGCTTACTATAAGGCCTACGATAAATTTTGTTAGTGTTGTCATAATTTTTTTGATTTTGATTTAATATTATTTGATTGATTTTATAAAAGTATTTGTATTATATATGTTTTAGTAATTATAATATCTGAACTGTAAAAGTTTAAGGATGAACCGTTAGTTGTCTTTAGATTTAATGCTTATTCCATTAGAATCGATTATTGTTTTAATACTCTCGGTTTCTCCTATAATGCTATCTCTATTTATTTTTATTATTACATCCTCATCTTTTATTTGTAATCCATCTTCATTAAGTTTGAATTGAGCATTGCCACTCTTAATATCGATTTTGACTTTATAACTTTTGTCTTTTGAACAGTCTAAACAAATTACATCATCTTTAATTACCTTAAGGTAGTGTTCCTCTAATCCATTATCGAGGATGTCTCTATAATGACCGAAATTTCTATGAAAAGAATAGGTGTTATCATTTGTATTTACAATGCTACCTTCGGGTAAATAAAGTGTTACTTCTACTTCTTGATCTCTGAATTTGTTTTCTGTATTAGTTAAAAAAT
>Ga0208879_1001417_pt1 | contig 22578 bp, 17 predicted proteins | sample Knorr_S15_td_Bot_FD_185605 | JGI IMG/M metagenome (GOLD analysis project Ga0208879, IMG submission 185605) | Marine microbial communities from Southern Atlantic Ocean transect - Knorr_S15_td_Bottom_ad_5009_LV_A (SPAdes) (version 2) | ecosystem: Environmental > Aquatic > Marine > Oceanic | place...
CTACTAACTACTAACTACTAACTACTAACTACTAACTACTAACTACTAACTACTAACTACTAACTACTAACTACTAACTACTAACTACTAACTACTACATTGGTACGACATTTGTTTAATAAGTTTCGATACAATTTCTTATTTTTGATTGATGCCGAAAACAACACAACTAGTCAGCATACTTGGTTTGCTCTTTTTTTTACAAGCCTGTATGCCTGATGAGCCAAAAGAGAATTATCAGACGAGCTCTTATTCTCTAGAGATTCCAGCTTCTCTACCAGCTATGGATATCCCTGCCGATAATCCGATGACGGTTGAAGGAGTTGAATTAGGGCGCATGCTTTTTTATGATAAAATTTTAAGTGGTGATGGAACACAGTCTTGTGCATCATGTCATCAGCAAGCCGCAGGTTTTTCAGATCCTGATCAGTTTAGTACGGGTATTGATGGAGAGCAAGGTGGTAGAAATGCCATGGCTGTAATTAATTTGGGCTGGAGTCCAGAGTTGTTTTGGGATGGTAGATCGATTAGCTTGGAAGATCAAGCACTAGGGCCAGTTGTAAATCCTATTGAAATGCACGACACTTGGCAAAACGCTGCCGATAAATTGAATGCTCATTCAGATTATCCTAAATTATTTAAACAAGCCTTTGGTATAGACGAAATAGACTCTTCATACGTTGTAAAAGCAATTGCTCAGTTTGAGAGGACATTAATTTCAGGAAACTCTAAATGGGATAAGTGGATTAGAGGTGAGGCTATTTTTACCGATCAGGAGCTTCGCGGTTGGGATTTGTTTAATGTAGACGGCCCTATAGTTGGGGCAGATTGTTTTCACTGTCATACCGCGCCACACTTTACCGATTTCACTTTCCATAATAATGGCTTGGATGGCGATGCCGATTTCACCGATTTAGGTTTGTACGAAGTTACGGGTGACGACTGGGATCAAGCGAAGTTTAAAACGACAACCTTACGTAATATAGAACATACGGGTCCTTTTATGCACGATGGACGCTTTGAAACCCTCGAAGAGGTTGTGGAGCATTATAATATGGGAGGTCATGCCTCGGCAACGATTGACCCTTTGATGAAAAACTTAGGAGAGGGCTTGTTGCTTTCTCAAGATGATAAGGATGCACTAATTGCATTTTTGCGTACATTGACAGATGAAGAATTTTTAACGAATCCAGAATTTTCTAATCCATTTGAATAAATTTTAAATCATGAAAAAATCAATCTTAATCTTAGGTCTAGTGCCTATGTTCTTAGTTAGTTGTGGCGGTTCTAAAAAGTTAGCCGCAAATCAACCTATTCCCGAAAGTGAAGTAGAAGTTGTGATTCCTTGCTCGGGACCTGATTTCTTTACCAATAAAAAATATTTCAGAGCCAATAGTATTGGTGAGAGTTTAGATCAAGTAGTTTCTAAAAAGAAAGCCTTGAGCAATGCTAAAGCTGAGTTGGCAGGTTCTGTGAAGACCCTCGTTGAAGCAGTTGTAGATAACTATGTAAAGTCGTCAGAACTAAATAATGTTGAACAAGTTGAAGAACGCTTTGAAGGATTAAACCGTGAGGTGATCAAGCAAGAGCTCGTAGGTATTAAAACCATTTGTGAGAAATTGACACGTACTTCCGAAGGGAAATTCAAAACTTATATTGCACTTGAATTGTCTGCACAAAAATTAGTCGACAAATTCCATGAGCGCATTATGAAGGATGAACTCTTAATGATCGACTACGATTATGAGAAGTTTAAAAACACCTTCGAAGAAGAAATGGAGAAATTAAACTAAACAGAGAAGAGGCGAGAGCCTCTTTTTTTTGTTTAATAGTTATGGTAAATGAATTGTCATCCTGAGCTTGTCGAAGGATAAGCTGCCTTAGTCTTCGTCAAGGTTTTGTTTTACTGATTAATGTCTTAGTTTTGCCCAACATCCAACAACTTACATCTAATAACCAATACCATGAACTTATTCCGTATCATCGCCTTTTTAGAAGGAGCCTCTTATTTGTTATTATTGTTTGTAGCTGTACCTATTAAGTACAATATGGGCGATCCTACTTATGTGAAATTGTTGGGAATGCCACACGGGATATTGTTTGTGGCTTATATTGGTTTTGCCATCTACCTAAAACAAGAACAAAACTGGAATCTAAAAACCTTAGCAATTGTGTTGTTAGGTTCTATTCTTCCTTTTGGAACTTTTTATGTGGATAAGAAGTATTTGAGAGCCTAGTTGTCAATACTTCTTTTGGGTTAAATGTATTCTAATTGCTGACAGCTGAATGCTGTTTAACTCAAATCCAAATCCAAGAGTTTTTTCAAATACATCAATTCTGGTTTTTTCTCCATCATGTGCTTGAACTTATCTTGAGAGGTATAAAGCACTTTGCTGTTTTCTGCTTCTATAACGGGGAAGTCAATATTGATTCCGAAATTGTTGAGAGATTTTCTTAGGAAGCTGAGTAGCTCAGGTTTTTCCATTTGTAAATCCTCGGCAAGGGCTCTGCTTTCAACAGGGAAGTGTAAAAGGTAGTTGTCGTCTATTTTTGGGAATTGTGAAGAGAAGAGTCGGAATAAAGAGACTTTACCTTTGGCTTCAATGGTCTTAGCAAATTCTAGCCACAAAGGGTTCAGTTGGTCTTGTCGGAACTCCGAGCGCGATTCTCCAGTAGCTATCGATACAGTATCGTCGCCCTCATCATCATCTTTCTTGTTCAAGAATTGATTGATGGACAAGCCACTCAATCCACCTTTTTTGATTTTACCAACGATACTTGGGTTGGCCTTTTTTAAGATAGCTTTTTGTTGACTAGCCACCTTGGTTTCTTTGGTAGGTGCTTGGGTATAGCTCTCGTTAATCTGAGCTTTTATAACTTCTTTAGGCGTTTGAACAGGAGTCTTGATCGTCTCTTTTTGGAAGAGGGTATGTGTTAAGATGAATGACTTATTCCGTTTTTTTTTTAGTCCTCCATCGGAAGTAAGTGAACAAATTTGCATCAAGCCTAACTCTATAAGCAGTCGTTGATTTCGACTTGCTTTGTAGTGAACATCACATTGGTTGCAAATTTCTAATGCTTCCAAGATGAATTGCTGTGGACAATTTTGTGATTGTTCGGAATAACGGGTTTTTATATTTGCACCTACTTCTAGTAGTTCTAGAGTTTGTGGGTTTTTACACACCAAGATGTTTCTCAAATGTTCCGCAAGGCCATTGATGAAGTTGTGTCCATCGAAGCCTTTTTGAAGTACCTCATTAAAAGTGAGTAGTGCTGCAGGGATCTCCTGCTTTAAAGCTTGCTCAACCAATTTGAAATAATAGTCGTAATCGAGAATGTTTAAATTCTCAATCGTGTCTTTATAGTTTATCTCGCTATTATTGAAACTAATCATTCTATCGAAAATCGACAGGGCATCGCGCAGAGCACCATCAGCCTTCTGACCGATAATGTGTAAAGCATCAGCTTCAAAAGTGATATTTTCGTTGCCACAAATCTTTTCTAGATGCTTTGCAATATCTTCTACTTGAATTCTCTTGAAGTCGAAAATCTGACAACGAGAAAGGATGGTAGGAATGATTTTGTGCTTTTCGGTAGTTGCCAAAATAAAAATGGCGTGACTTGGTGGCTCTTCTAGTGTTTTTAGGAAAGCATTAAAAGCCGCCTGCGAAAGCATGTGAACCTCATCGATAATATAAATCTTGCGATCGCCAACTTGAGGTGGTATGCGTACTTGATCGACAAGATTTCTGATATCCTCAACAGAATTGTTAGAAGCGGCATCCAATTCGTGGATGTTAAACGAATGTGACTCGTTGAAGGAAGTACACGATTCACATTGGTTACAAGCTTCAGTTTTCTCTGATAAGTTTAGGCAGTTAATTGTTTTGGCGAGAATACGCGCGCAAGTAGTTTTACCCACACCACGAGGGCCACAGAACAAAAAGGCTTGTGCCAAATGATTGTTCACAATAGCATTCTTCAGCGTATTAGTGATTGACTGTTGTCCTACTACTGTGTCGAATGTTTGTGGGCGGTATTTCCTTGCAGAAACAATAAAATTACTCATAGATCAATTTCCTTCTTAAGGCTCAAATATAAATGATGTTTTTGAAAATAGGGGCTCGTTGAAGCTTGAAGATATTAACAGTTTGTTCAGTAATCTATGAACAGTGAATAATGAGCAGTGAACAATTACACGTTTGTAGCTCCCAGTCTGTAATTTTAGTTTCAACTATCAACTATCAACTATCAACTATCAACTATCAACTATCAACTATCAACCACCACTGAGCCCTTAATGAAACACCCATATATCAACTACTAGATACCAGCCACTCCCTATGCCTTAACTATTTATTAAACATCTTTCCCATTTTCATATTAATTGCTTACTTTTGCAGACCATTTTGGGCAAGAACTAAATTAATAACCATGTTGAGAAACTACGAAACTGTTTTCATTTTGAATCCCGTTTTGTCTGATGAACAGACAAAGGAAGCAGTAAGCAAATTCACAGCCCACTTGAAAGAGAAAGGAGCTGAGATTGTAGCAGAGGAAAGCTGGGGCTTGAAAAAGCTAGCTTACCCAATCCAAAAAAAGAAAAGTGGATTTTACTTTTTAGTAGAATTTAAAGGTGACGCTAACCTAACTGCAAGTTTAGAGGTGATCTTAAGAAGAGATGAGCGTGTAATGCGATTCTTGACTGTTGCTTTGGATAAACATGCTTTAGCTTATGCTGGAAGTAGAAGAGAGAGGTTGAACGCTAAATCTAAGGAGACTAAGTAATGGCAAGTAATTCAGAAATCCGTTTCCTTACTCCACTGTCTATAGACACAGGTAAGAAGAAGAAATATTGTCGTTTCAAAAAATCAGGCATCAAGTTTATTGATTATAAGGATGCTGACTTTTTAACGAAATTCTTAAACGAACAAGGTAAAATCTTACCTCGTCGTATTACTGGTACTTCTTTGAAATTCCAAAGAAAAGTATCTCAAGCTGTAAAAAGAGCACGTCACATTGCTGTTTTACCTTACGTAACTGATTTAATGAAGTAAAAACTAAGTACTATGGAAGTTATTTTATCACAAGACGTAGCGAACTTAGGTTTTAAAGATGATGTCGTAATCGTGAAAAACGGTTACGGTAGAAACTATCTTATTCCTCAAGGATTAGGTGCCTTGGCTACTGATTCGGCTAAAAAAGTATTAGCTGAGAATTTGAAACAAAGAGCCTTTAAAGAGCAGAAATTAGTTGCTGATGCTACTAAAATTGCTGCTGCAGTTAAAGCTATCGACTTAAAGTTGACAGCTAAAGTAGCTGAAGGTGGTCACAAACTATTCGGATCAATCACTACTATTGACATTGCTGCTGCTTTAGCAAATGCTGGTCAAGAGATTGAAAAGAAATTCATCACTATTCAAGGTGGTAGCGTTAAAGCATTAGGTAAATATACTGCTGCTGTACGCATACACAGAGAAGTGATTGTAGACTTATCATTTGAAGTTGTTGCTGAGTAATTAAACTCACAATCGATTATAAAAGGCTCCATTTTGGAGCCTTTTTTTGTGCTCATAAATCTGCTGGGCTCATATTGTTAATTAGTCGCTAAAATGTTAATAAATAGCTTATTTTTAAAGGGCTCCGGATAGTCTGCTAGTGGCCTAAATTATTATATTTGTTAGAAGTCACAATAGACTTTTTAAAAGCTAAATCAAATGAGTGAAGAAGTAAAAGGACAAGATTATACTGCTGGGAGCATTCAGGTACTAGAAGGATTGGAGGCTGTACGCTTGCGTCCAGCCATGTATATTGGTGATATTAGTCAGAAAGGTTTGCACCATTTGGTGTACGAAGTAATAGATAACTCGATCGATGAAGCTTTAGCAGGTCACTGTAAGCATATTGACGTACGTATTAATGAAGATAATTCTGTTACCGTAAAAGATGATGGTCGTGGGATTCCTACTGACATGCACCCTACAGAGGGGAAGTCGGCCTTAGAGATTGTAATGACGGTTTTGCACGCCGGTGGTAAGTTCGATAAAGAATCTTATAAAGTATCGGGTGGGCTTCACGGTGTTGGTGTTTCCTGTGTAAATGCACTGTCTATTTACCTGAAAGCAGAGGTGCATCGAGATGGAAAAATATATACTCAAGAGTATTCTGAAGGTATTCCTCAAACTGAGGTTTTAGAGGTTGGAACTACTGACTATAGAGGTACCATTGTAACTTTTAGACCAGATGATACCATCTTCACTACTACGGAGTATGTATACGATATTTTAGCTTCGCGTTTAAGAGAGCTTTCTTTCTTAAATAAAGGTATTACTTTATCTATTACTGATAAGCGTGAGCAAGACGACGACGGAAAAGATATTACAGCTACATTTATGTCGGAAGGTGGTTTAAGTGAGTTCGTTGAATATTTGGACGAAACACGTGATAACCTCATCGATAAAGTAATGTACATGGAAGGTGAGAAAAATGGCGTACCTGTTGAGGTTGCCATGAGTTATAATACTACTTACTCTGAAAACCTACACTCTTACGTAAACAATATTAATACTCACGAAGGTGGGACACACTTAGCGGGTTTCCGTAGAGCTTTAACGCGTACTTTAAAGTCCTATGCTGAAAAGTCGGGAATGCTAGAGCGTGAAAAAGTAACGGTGGCAGGTGATGACTTCCGCGAAGGTTTAACTGCTGTAGTTTCTGTTAAAGTAATGGAGCCTCAGTTTGAAGGACAAACAAAAACCAAATTAGGTAACTCTGAAGTTTCTGGTGCTGTAGATCAGATGGTGGGCGAGATGCTGAATAACTATCTAGAGGAAAATCCTAAAGATGCAAAGCAGATTATCTTAAAGGTAATTCTTGCGGCTAAAGCTCGACAAGCTGCTCGTAAGGCACGCGAAATGGTGCAACGTAAGACAGTAATGTCATCTACAGGTTTACCAGGTAAGCTTTCTGACTGTTCAGAAAAAGATCCTACAAAATGTGAAATCTTCCTAGTAGAGGGTGATTCTGCCGGTGGTACAGCCAAGCAAGGTCGCGATAGAGCATTTCAAGCAATTTTACCATTACGTGGTAAGATCTTGAATGTTGAGAAAGCCATGCAATACAAGGTATTCGAAAACGAAGAGATTAAGAACATATTTACTGCTTTAGGTGTTTCTATAGGAACCGATGAGGATAGTAAAGCGTTGAATATTTCTAAATTACGTTACCATAAAGTTGTAATTATGTGTGATGCCGATGTTGATGGTTCTCACATTTCTACACTCATTCTTACCTTCTTCTTTAGATACATGAGAGATTTGGTTGAGAATGGCTATATCTACATAGCTACTCCACCTTTGTATTTGGTTAAGAAAGGAAGAGATCAACGTTACTGTTGGAACGATGCTGAGCGCGATGCAAATATTGCTGATATGGGTAAAGGAAAAGACTCTTCAGTAACTATTCAACGTTATAAAGGTCTTGGGGAGATGAATGCTTCTCAGCTTTGGGATACCACCATGCAACCTGAAAATAGAACTTTGCGTCAGGTAACCATCGATAGTGCTGCTGAAGCAGATCACGTATTCTCTATGTTAATGGGTGACGATGTTCCTCCTCGTAGAGAATTCATTGAGAAAAATGCTAAATATGCAAATATTGATGCCTAGTTAAATTTAGGTTTTATCATACATCAAATCCCTGGCCTCGGTTGGGGATTTTTGTTTTCGGATATCAGCTGTTAGGAATTGTAAAAAGTAGATTAGCATTTCGAAAAGTCATCACTAGATTCTATTGCTCCCGTTTAATTTATCCACCATTATTTATCAAGTTAATCTTCGTCAACTCATTGTTTTGATTGATAATTTTCATTTTCGACTACCGACTACCGACTACCGACTACCGACTACCGACTACCGACTACCGACTACCGACTACCGACTACCGACTACCGACTACCGACTACCGACTACCGACTACCGACTACCGACTACCGACTACCGACTACCGACCAAAAGAAAAACCACCTCAAATTAATGAAGTGGTTTTCTTATTATCTGGTTAGAGACTAGCTCTAAGGTATTTCTTATCGGATAATCAATACTACACCGGTATATTCAATTAGTACATTACGGTGGGTGTTGAATTTAACTACATAACTGTAGCTATCAGTATCTGCAGCTATTCCATTATTCATTCTAATACCATCCCATCCTGAGTAATAATCGTCTGATTGATATACTAATTTACCCCATCTGTCGTAGATGTATATATCAAAGCTCGACGGAATAAAATTCTGTATAATAGGTCTAAAGATTTCATTGTGGATATCACCATTCGGAGAGAATGCATTTGGAGCCCAAATAAAGTAATCTTCAACGGCTACAACTTCACTAGCGTAAATGTCCTCACATCCGTTTGCATCGGTTACAGTAAGTTCTACTAAATATTCTCCAATTTGGTTAAAGTCGTGACTCGGGTTTTGACTTGTAGAAAAGTCTCCATCACCAAAACTCCAGAACCAAGAAGCGATATTAGTCTCTTGAGCTGCTAAAGATAAATCGTTGAAGTTAACATTACCACTCACGTAGATTACTGTGTCTGCATCTTGATAGAAGCTTGAATTAGGCCCTTCTATATTGTCAATAAATTGAGTGATGGTACCTACACATCCTCCAATATCTGAGACATCAACTGAGTACAAGCCTTGATTCAAGTTTGTGGCAGGGTTTCCACTAGCGCTTGGGTGGTTCCAGTCGTAGGTATAAGGTCCTAGACCAGTTAAAGGGTTAATATTAATTTGACCAACACCTTGATTACAAGCGTCATTTTCAAAACTTGTTACTTCGAGTAGCAATTCTGCTACGTCATTACCCACTTCAATAGTTCCTTCGTAAGTACAACCCAATTGATCAGTGATGATATAGTTGTATAGTCCAAACTGTAAATCTTCTACAGAAGCAGTGTTTTCTTCTAGAGAAGGCCAGTAATAGGAGTATTGTGGAGTTCCGCCAGCACCTTGTATTTCTGCAGTACCGATACTTTGTCCACAATAGTCATTTTCAGTTTCTGAACTTCCTAATTCTATAAAAGATGTGACCTCCACACTAATTTGATCTTCGTATGCACAACCAAAATTATCAACAACTTCATAACTGTAGTCATAGCTACCAGGTTCAGCTGGGTCAATTGTCATGACGTCACCATCGATGGATACTGTAGTTGAAGCTGTAACCCAACCGTTATCAATAATTTGTGGAGTAAAACCCCATTCGGAGGGTAGGATGTTAGGGTTGAAATCTATCCACCATTGGAATATCCAGCCATTATCTGCTCCCCAAGTGTCAATAACTTCAATTTGCCATGTACCGTTTAATGGTACTCCCACAATATTTTCGAAGGTATTTATACCCGTTACTAAATCGTCGTATGCTGGGTAAATATTGGTGAAAGTCCCTAATACACTTGCATTTACTGGGTTGCCAAGAGTTCCTAATGCATCTAATTCGTGCCAGTTGTCTGTGGAAGGCGTTGGCGACCAGCAGTATACATATCCAACTCCTGGTGGATTAGCATCAGGGTCACAGGCGCCTCCTGTTGATCCAAAATCAGGCTCCCCTAGGTCAGCACCTCCTAAACCATTACCTACACCCGCAGCATTTTGATCTTGTAATAAGACTACTGTTGAACCATCAGGAGCGATTAAATTAATGGTTAAATCCCCCATAAAGGTATGCTCCATTTCTACACATACATTTAAAAAATCAGTTACATTATTGAGTGTTTGTGCCGGCAGGAAATTATCAAATGTAATCCCTGTTTGGTAAAATCCAGGCGGGCAGTTTGGTCCATCTGGAATGAAAAGCTCTTCAGAGAAACTGTTTTCATAATCTGCATTCCAGTTAGTAGGTTCAAAAATAACTTCAGCCTCAATGTCAGATTCTTGTCCTGGACATACTGTTGTAGGACTTGCGTTAAGATTTATCGTCGGGGTTGTAGAAACCCGTACATAGAGTTTCAGTATTTCAGTATTTGTGCAACCCTGAACATCTTCAATGGTTAAAGTAACTATATAACCACCACCTGTCATAAATGTGTAATCTACTGTTGTTCCTTGTTCAATTGCGAGGCTATTAAAATCCCAACTAAAAGTTGATGTAGCATCCGATTGAACATAATCTTGTCCACTCTCAGGATATTCTCCATGAGCTGTGAAACTGATGGTTTCCCCTTGACAGATGTCATAATAGGCTACATCTTCACCTGTACTAGGGTCAGTTTCTATAGTAGGTGTTACTGAGACATTGTCGAGTATAGGGACAATCAGTTGACATTGTTGTTGTGCAATTGCTAATTGACAGAAAAGTAATGTGACTATTAATAAACCAGTCTTTTTCATTCTAGAGCGATTTTTTTATTATTTACAAACCATTTCTATCAAATATGATACCGACTCGGATAAAAACGACATATTTATCAAATATACTTTTTATCTTTTTTACGGAGAGAATATTAATCTTATTTTTGCCTCCGTTAACAAGACTTATAAGTATTTTATACTTAAAACTTTAAAGAAGAAAAGATGAAAGTAACAGTAGTAGGTGCTGGAGCAGTTGGCGCAAGTTGTGCTGAGTACATTGCAATTAAAGACTTCGCATCAGAAGTTGTTTTAGTAGATATCAAAGAGAACTATGCCGAAGGAAAGGCAATGGATTTAATGCAAACAGCTTCCTTGAATGGTTTCGATACGAAGATTGTTGGTAGCACAAACGATTACTCTAAGACTGCAGGAAGTGATATTGCTGTTATTACTAGTGGTATTCCTCGTAAGCCAGGTATGACTCGCGAAGAGTTGATTGGTATAAACGCAGGAATTGTGAAAATGGTTTCTAAAAATTTAATCAAGCACTCACCAAATGTGATTTTGATTATTGTTAGTAATCCAATGGATACGATGACTTACTTGGCTCACAAAGTATTAGGTCTTCCGAAAAATAGAATTATAGGTATGGGAGGTGCTTTAGATAGCGCTCGTTTCAAATACCGTTTGAGTGAAGCTTTAGAATGCCCAGCATCTGATGTTGAAGGAATGGTGATTGGTGGTCATAGCGATAAAGGAATGGTTCCTTTAACTCGTATGGCAACTAGAAATAGTGTTCGTGCTTCAGAATTTTTATCTGATGAGAGATTGGCTCAGGTAGCTGCCGATACTAAAGTTGGTGGAGCTACTTTAACAGGTATGTTAGGTACTTCTGCTTGGTATGCTCCAGGTGCTGCAGTTTCCGCTTTGGTTCAAGCAATTGCTTGTGATCAGAAGAAAATGTTCACTTGTTCTGTTTTGTTAGAAGGTGAGTATGGCCTAAACGATCTTACTATTGGTGTGCCAGTAATTTTAGGTAAAAACGGTATTGAGAAAATCGTTGAGATTGAATTGAACGAAGAAGAAAAGTCTTTATTGGCTGAATCGGCTAAAGGTGTTAGTGCTACTAATGGTCTTTTAAGCGAGCTAAACTTGTTCTAAAAACTGATAAGGTAAAGCGTATTCCTAAGACGAATCGTTTATTATAAATTAAAGCATGTCACTCTGAGCTTGTCGAAGAGTAGCATGCTTTTTTTGAATCTACTAACAGGTACAAAGTATCAAGTACAAGGTGCAAAGTGTTTCGGATTCAGACTTAATAGCCACGAATGCACGAATAATGAATTTGATAATCAATTCAAAAAGAGACGACCGCAAGACTGCATGACTACTCGACAAATTTAGGTCTTCGTTTTAGTCTTCGTCAAAGTCTTTCCATCGTCTAATTATCAAATTAGTCTGTCTTTCCAATCCTTCGGCGGCCTAGGACAGCTATCATACTTTCCGAACCATTGATAGCGGTTTCGGGCAATCATTCTGTAGAAAAAATCTCTGATACTTTTGGGGATGATGGACAATACTCTTGCTGCTGAATAGATGCCTCCCAATAAGATTAGGCTTCTTAAAATGGCCTCAGAATAAGTATACAGTTGACCGTCTAGAGATAAGACAATAGAGTCGATATTTGGTTCTAGCTTTAGTTTTTGAGCATCTTTTAGGTAGCCAATTTTAAAGATTTTTCTAGAGTCTCTTTTCAGCAGATAGCCGATACACCGATTGCATAAGATACATTCGCCATCGAAATATAGTATAACTTCTGGCTTTCTCATTTTAGTAAAGGCTAACTTTTCTAGATATCGAGATTTGAGAGTCTAATAGAAGTTCAAGTATATAAAGACCTTTGTCTAAGTGTGAGATATCAATTGAACTCGATTGTTCAATTTCCGCGACTAGCTGTCCACTCAAATTATACGCTCTTATCGTTTGAATGTTTATATCACTAGCCACATTAATGATACCATCAGAAGGATTTGGGAAAATAGTTAATTGAACTTCAATAGTTTCTTCGAGCTTGACTTCCTCGTATGAGGAACCCCATAATAAATGTATACCCCCCGAGAATACCCCCAAAAGCATATCGTTCCAGCCGTCGTTATTTAAATCGTGCAAGCTCGGCGAAAATTTAATTCCATGAGAATATAAAAGGATGCTATCGCTCACTATATCGAATGCACCATTTAGGTTGTCATCGATATTGTTATAGTGGTGTATTTGTCCTTTTTCTGTTCCAATAAATAATTCATAACCATCTTCAGTGTCAATAATAGAAGGCACAGTATAAGCAGTATTATAAATAGGGTCAGTTAAATTAATCTCTCCAAAGAAATCAGTATTCAATACAAAATCGGCATCTGTTTCATCGCCCTCGTTTGTATAGTAATGTAGATGACCATGTCTAGTTCCGATGATTAGGTCGAGATCTCCATCTCGGTCCAAATCAACAAACTGAGGGCTTGCAAAACTACCCGCATCAATGTCAAAATAATTAATGTTTGATAACATGAAATTGGCCTCACCGTTGCTAAATATATTTGTAAATAGATGCAGCTTTCCGTCAGAATCACCTAGTAGCATATCCTCATCTCCATCGTTGTCGATATCACCAAAAGTAGGCGATAGATTGGTGGTGAAGTTTAACGAGCCAAGGCCAGCAAAGTCATCGGTGATTAATTCAAAAGCTGGACTGTTTAGGCTTCCAATATTTTTATAAAGAGCGAGTTGAGAGTTGAAGTTTCCTCCCGTAATATAGTAGCCGTAATTTGCGACAATCAAGTCCATAAGTCCGTCGGCATTATAATCGAAAAATACTGGATGTGCTCCCGAACCAACTTCAATCATTTGATCTTGTAGCGCATTGGTTTTTACAAGGTTCAAGTTTACGCTATTATCTTCCGCTTGGTTTTTATAAAACCAAACATTCTCATAATTGTGGGATACATTATTTCCGTTTGGCGAAACTATTAAGTCTTTTTTTCCATCGTTATCGAAGTCAAAATAATAGGATGCAGGGAATTTTGGAATCTCTACACTGGTATCGTAATTAGGGAAGGCTGCATCTTCACCAACAATAACAGCAGCATCAGCTGGGCCACTATTTTCTAGCATCACAAGATTATTAAAAGTGATGTCTCCCAAAAGAAGCTCCATTGATTGGTCGCCATTTAAATCGAGCGCCGTAATTGTAGAGCCTGAATGCTTGGCGCCATCGGCTTGTTTGAGTTCCCCGCAGTCGTTTAAAACTACCGAGTTATTCGCAAAGTTCTCACTAAAATCACCCCAGCAGTCGTCAGCCATTTCGAAGCTTAAACTGTCGCAAGAGCCAAAGTTTTCGATGGAAGTGTTCTTATGCCATTCAACCTGGCTACCTACAATTGTAAAGGTGAGTATATCGATATCGCCATCGTAATCGATATCGCCAATATGTGGAATATCAACAGAACTCACATAAATATTGGTCGGTCCATTTCCTCGGTCGGTGAATATCGTTCCGACTAATTCGAAGCTCAAATTGTTAGCATTACTTGTGTTTTTAAACACTTTAATACTCCCATTTGATGAAGTGAAAATATCTGCTTTATCATCGCAATTATAATCTCTTAAAAGTACCCAATCCTGAATTTCTGGAAAATATTGATTGAATTCTGGTGCATAATGATAATCTACCTGTCCGGGAGAACCATTATTTATATAACAATTTAATTGATCGCCATTTTTATCGAATACAACTAAGTCTAAAATACCATCATTATTTAAATCGATAGGAGAGAATTGGGGCACGTTAATGCCACCTGCCCAAGGGTTTATTAAACTACTTCCGAAAGCGCTAACTTCTATGTTTTGAGCTTGGTAAAAACCTTGTTGAGCAAATAAGTTGAATATAGACCCTCCGAGAAGAAGGATGAGAAGGAATTTTTTCATGCTATCAATTGTAATTGGATATCTGCTAATTTACAAGAATCATGCCCTTAGCACCTTATAATAGATGGAAAAAAATTGGGATTATTTTAATGAAAGATTATATTTGTCAGCCTTAAATAATCGACTCTAAAATAAATAGATATGCGCAACAAAGGATTTACTAAATTATTAGCTGTTGTATTCGCACTAATTTGCGTTCACCAGCTGGCATTTACTTGGATGGTGAAAAGTGTAGAAAGTGACGCTAAAAACTATTCAAATGGAGATTATCAATTAGAACAAGTTTATCTTGATTCTATTGCTAACGAAGAATTATACTTCGGTTATACCTTTAAAGAGTGCCAAGAACAAGAGCTAAACTTAGGTTTGGATCTTAAAGGTGGTATGAACGTTACTCTTGAGATTTCTGTAGCAGATATCATCAAAATTTTAGCGAACAAATCTACTGATGCTACATTTAATGCAGCCATCCAGAGAGCTAATAAGATGCAGAGTGCTTCTCAGAATGATTATTTAAAAGATTTCGAAATTGCTTTTAAAGAGGTAAATGATGATAACGGTACTGATGTACAATTGTCTTCTCCGCGCATTTTCGGCCATAGAAATATGGTTGACAAATTCGACTTAAACGCTACAAATAGGGAAGTTTTAGCTGTTGTTCGCGAAGAAGCAAAAGGAGCCATCAGTCGTGCATTTACTGTATTGCGTGCTCGTATTGATAAGTTTGGTGTCGTACAACCAAACATTCAGCAATTAGAGCAAGAAGGTCGTATCCTAGTAGAATTACCTGGAGTGAAAGACCACGAGCGTGTAAAACGTTTATTACAGAGTACAGCTCAGTTAGAGTTCTGGGAAACTACTAGCGTTCAAGAATTACAATTTTTCCTTGCAGCGGCCGATGGTATCATCAAGGCTGAGCAAGAAGCATCAAGTTCTTCAGCTATAGATTCTTTATTATCTGATTCTATTTCTACAGGTTTAGGAAATCCTTTCTTGGAATTATTGAATATTCAATCGGCTTTTGGAGCTCGTATTGGTGTTGTTGCTGTTGAAGATACTGCTAAGGTAAACGCGATCATGAATCGTGCTGATATTCGTGGATTGTTAGCTGGCGATTTAAGAAATACTAAATTCTTATGGTCTGCTAAGCCACTTGTTATTGCAGGTGAGCCAGTAGGTTTAGAATATGTAGCTATCAAGTCGAATAGAGACGATAGACCTCCATTAAGTGGTGATGTTATCATAGATGCAAACTCTCAAATTGAAGCTACAGGTTCAGTGAGTGTTGGTATGCGTATGAATGCTGAAGGTTCTAAAAAATGGAAAAAACTTACTGAGAATAATATCGGCCGTCAGGTTGCAATTGTTCTCGATAATTCTGTTTACTCTTTCCCTACCGTAAACGATGTTATTCCTAACGGAAGCTCAAGTATCTCAGGTAACTTCACTATTGAAGAAGGAGAGGATTTAGCAAACATTTTGAAGGCTGGTAAACTACCAGCTCCAGCGAAAATTATCCAATCGGAAATTGTTGGGCCTTCATTAGGTGCTGAAGCTATTAGCGCAGGTTTCACGTCTTTCGCTGTTGCGCTGTTAATTGTATTGTTGTTTATGATGTTCTATTACCAAACTGCAGGTATTGCAGCTAGTGTAGCACTTCTATTAAATATCTTATTCATCTTTGGTGTATTGGCCTCATTAGGAGCGGTATTGTCATTACCTGGTATTGCTGGTATTGTTCTTACTATTGGTATGGCAGTTGATGCTAATGTACTTATTTATGAGCGTATCCGTGAAGAATTGAAAATGGGTAAAGGTTTAAGTCTTGCTATTTCTGATGGTTACAAGCATGCTTATGCAGCCATTATCGATGCCAATGTAACTACCTTATTAACGGGTATTATTCTTTACACTTTCGGTACAGGTCCTATTAAAGGTTTCGCAACGACCTTGATTATTGGTATTATCACTTCATTGTTTGCGGCTATCTTCTTAACTCGTTTGGTATTCGAATCGAAGTTGGCAGCTAAAAAAACGATCAAGTTTTCTTCTAAGCTTACTGAAGGATTGTTCACAAATACTTCATTCGCATTTATTGCGAAACGTAAGCGTGCGTATATCATCTCTGGTTTAGTAGTTGCCATGGGTATTTTCTCTCTTGCAACAAGAGGGTTAAACGAAGGTGTCGACTTTAAAGGTGGACGTACTTATGTTGTTCGTTTTGATAACGAAGTTATCACTCAAGATATTCGTGCTTCTTTAGCTTCACCGTTTGAGACTGCTCCTGAAGTGAAAACTTTCGGTAAGTCGAATCAAGTGAAAATTACTACGAAGTATATGATCGACGAAAAAGGATCGGATGATGTAGTAGATGCTAAGTTGAATGAAGGTTTAACTACTTTAGGATTGGATTACGAAGTGATGAGCTCCCAATTAGTAGGTCCTACAATTGCCGATGATATTAAGCAATCAGCAGTTTGGGCAGTAATATTCTCACTAATTGTAATCTTCTTATACATCTTAGTGCGTTTCCGCAAAATGTCTTATTCGCTTGGTGCGGTAGCAGCGGTATTCCACGATGTATTAATTGTATTGGCTATTTTCTCTTTCTTCTATGGTAAACTACCATTTTCTTTAGAAATCGATCAAGCCTTTATTGCAGCGATATTAACTGTAATCGGTTATTCATTAAACGATACGGTTGTTGTATTCGATAGAGTTCGTGAGTACTTTAGCATCAAGTCTGGCTCCCGTGCTGATATCGTAAATGCAGCCTTAAATAGTACTTTGAGTCGTACTTTGATTACTTCTCTTACTACATTCTTTGTATTACTTGTCATCTTCATCTTCGGTGGAGAAGTAATTAGAGGATTTATGTTTGCCTTAATGATAGGTGTAGTTGTAGGTACTTACTCTTCATTATTTATTGCTACTCCAATTATGTTGGATACAATGAAAGACGAAGACGAAGAAAAATAAAAACATCTTTATATATTGATAGAAAAGTCCTGCATCAGCAGGACTTTTCTATTTTTGCACTATGGAAAGCACAATCTTGTTTTTGAATTTTTTAGGTACAGGTGAATTCGTATTGATAGCCTTTGTATTCCTACTCTTGTTTGGTCCTGATAAAATCCCTGGCTTTGCACGTTCGGCTGCTAAGGGAATACGCAAGATTAAAGATGCTAGCAATCAGATTAAAAAGGAAATCAACGAGAGTTCGCAAGGGCTTGAGGCCATGACCAAGGAGATTAAAGAGGATGTTAAAGAAATTGAAAAACTGACTGAATCTGTAAAAAGAGGCGTTAAGAAAACATTAGAAGACTAAAGTGAGCAGTATTTTATATTTAGTAGCAGGCTTATTAATACTTGTCCTAGGTGGTGAGTTTTTGGTGAAGGGATCTGTAGGCCTTGCCGTAAAGATGAAAGTCTCTATGGTGGTGATTGGTTTAACAGTTGTTTCTTTTGCTACCTCCGCTCCCGAGCTTATCGTTAGTGTTTACGCTGCTTTAAGCGAGCATCCCGATATGGCTTTGGGGAATGTTATCGGTTCTAATATTGCAAATATATCCTTGGTTTTAGGTCTTACGGCTTTAATATTTCCACTAGGCTTTCAGAAGCGCATGTATACCGTTGATGTGCCTTTAATGTTATTTGCATCTGCTTTATTGGGCATCTTTTTATACAACGATTATACTCTTCAAGCCTGGGAGGGTATTATTTTTGTAGTCCTAATTAGCATCATGACCTTTATGATGATTCGCAACTCTCGAAAAGAGCAAAAGGCGAATGGAGAGCTGCTTGAGGCAGGCATGAAAATGTCTAAAATTTTACTGTTTTTACTGATTGGTGGAGCTTGTTTGTATTTTGGTTCTCGTCTTTTAGTAGATGGTGCTACAGTCTTGGCTCGCAATATGGGTGTGAGCGAAAGAGTAATATCAGTTTCCATTATTGCTTTTGGTACTTCAGTGCCCGAATTATCGGCTTCGATAATTGCTGCCTTAAAAAAGGAAAAAGAACTTTCTATTGGAAACCTTATTGGTTCAAATATCTTTAACATATTCGCAGTACTAGGAATCACTTCAATCATACACCCAATTACGATAGTTGATCCAGGCTTATTGTCTAACGATATCTGGTGGATGTTCGGTATTGCCTTGGCAATGTATCCTTTGATGTTTCTTTTCCGCAAAAGACAGATTGGAAGATTGGAAGGTTTCTTGCTTTTTGCTACTTACATTGCTTATATGATTTTTCTTTTTTAGCTTCAATTCACCCTTTTAGGATCAATAATTGCGAAAATTCGCAGAATCCCGTTTTTTTTGATAAAAACAAGCATTATTTCATAATCCTATCAAGAATTGAGTTTATATTTGCAGCTGAATTTAACCCTATTCATCTATCAGTATGAAGACTAAACTGGAGTACATCTGGCTCGACGGATACTTTCCTACTCAAAACATGAGATCTAAGACGAAAGTAGTAGAAAACTTTGATGGAACATTAGAAGATTGCCCAATGTGGTCTTTCGATGGTAGTTCTACCAAACAAGCTGTGGGTGGTTCTTCAGATTGTTTGCTAAAACCCGTTGCTATTTATCTAGATCCTGAAAGAGAAAATGCCTTTTTGGTGATGACTGAAGTTTTAAATGCGGATGGAACGGCTCATGTTTCTAATGCAAGAGCTACGATTGATGATGACGATAATGACTTTTGGTTCGGTTTTGAGCAAGAGTACTTTATCATGGATACAGATACTCACTTGCCTTTAGGCTTCCCAATGGGTGGTTACCCTGGGCCTCAAGGTATGTATTACTGCTCTGTTGGCGGTAGAAATACCCACGGTAGAGATTTCGTTGAAGAACACGCTGATTTATGTATCAATGCTGGTCTTAACTTTGAGGGTATTAACCAAGAAGTAGCTTCAGGGCAATGGGAATTCCAATTGTTCGCAAAAGGTGCTAAGCTAGCTGGAGACGAATTATGGATTTCGAGATATTTATTAGATAGACTTACTGAAAAATACGGTTACTATATTGAGTACCACCCAAAACCTGTTGAAGGGGATTGGAATGGTTCAGGGATGCACGCTAACTTCTCAAACACACTTCTTAGAACTTGTGGTTCACAAGAGACTTATGAGAAAGTTTGTGAAGCATTCAGACCCCTTGTAAAAGAACACATCGCTGTTTACGGTGAATATAATGAGTTAAGATTAACAGGTTTGCACGAAACGGCATCTATAAACGACTTTAGTTATGGAGTTTCCGATAGAGGTGCTTCAATTAGAATTCCAATTATTACTGTAGAGCAAGGTTGGAAAGGCTGGTTAGAAGATAGAAGACCTGCTTCAAACGGTGACCCATATAAGATTGCAGCTAGAATTGTGAAAACGGTTAGCGAAGCTGATATCAAATAATATAGACATACTTAAAAAGCGCCTTCAAAGGCGCTTTTTTAATTTCCTGAGCTTTTATATTCAATATGTAGTACTCTTCATGTCGATGCGCTTTTTTATTTGCTATATTTTTAGTTATTTTAGCAATCTTTTGCATGGATATTGCAAGAACCTCGAAAACAACTCATCAATATAACGAAATGAGATTTACAAAAATCCTATTTTTATTAATCGCTTCGGTTGCGATTTCTCAAAACACTTTTGCTCAAAGTAAATTGCTGAAGAAAGCATCGCACGCTTATGAAAACTATGAGTTTTACAAAGCGATCGATCTTTATAAAAGAGCTTATTCAAAATCTTCTGATAGAACCCAGAAAATTGACTTGAGTTTCAAACTTGCTGAATGCGCAAGGAGAATTGGAAATTACCGTCAAGCAGAAAGTTACTACAAGCGTACCATAAAGATGCGTTACGACGATCCGGTAGCACTTTTGTATTTAGCCATGATGCAGCAAAACTTGGGTAAATACGACAAAGCTATTGAGTCGTATAAAAATTATTCTGAAAAAGTTCCAGAAGATGCAAGAGCTGCTGATGGAATTGCTTCGTGTGAGTTGGCAGCTGACTGGACTGCAAACCCGAGTCGTTACGATGTCGTAAATATGAAGAGGTTGAACTCTAAGTTCGATGATCGCATGCCTGCTTTTGGTAAGAACGATTTTTCTGTTCTTTACTTTACCACTGCTCGTGATGGAGTTACCAAAGGAAAGCCTAGTGCTCAAACAGGTCAAAACTTTACTGATATTTGGGTGACTAAGCTCGAAAAACAAAAGAAGAAAAGAGGAAAAAAACGCGGTTCGCGAAAAGCTGCTCAAAAATGGTCGGAGCCTATGTCTATGGGTGAATACCTTGGTGGAGCTGAAGAGATCAACACTCGTAGTGATGAGGGAGCTGTAAGTTTAAATGAGCGCGGTAACCTCATGTATTTCACTCGAGCGATTATGGAGAAAAAAGCCGTGCACGCTCCTAGAGTATATTCTGCAAATAAAAAAGGTGGAGAATGGGAATTGCCAATTCAGATCGACATTCCTGTTGATTCTAACTACATGGTTATGTTCCCTTGTATTGCTCCCGATGAAAAGACTTTATACTTTGTTTCTGACATGCCAGGTGGTGAAGGTGACTTCGATATTTGGGTTTCAGAATACAACAAGCGTAAGAAGACTTGGTCTGAGCCAGTAAACATGGGACCAGAAGTAAATACTCCAGGAATGGAAATTGCTCCTTTCTTACATAAGGATGGTACGATGTTCTTTGCATCTACAGGTCACGAAGGAATGGGTGGTTTCGATATCTACAGAGCTACAAAAAGACCAAGTGGTCAATTTGGGAAAGTTCGTAATATGAAATATCCTATCAACTCATCTTACGATGACTTTGGTTTGATTTTCGCCGGAAAAGATTTCAAAAATGGATACCTAAGCTCTAACCGTAAAGGCGGTAGAGGAGGTGACGATATCTACTCTGTAAAATTAGCCGACCTGAAATTTAAGATGGAAGGTTTGATTACTGATCAAGAGACTACCGAGCCTTTAATTGGTGTTTCAGTTCATTTACAAGGTTCTGATGGTTCTCAGTTTGATGCAATCACTAATAAAGATGGTATTTACAACTTCGGTGACGAAGCCATTAAGCAAGGTGTTGATTACGAAGTGTCGTATAACAAAGATACCTACGTAACGGTATTGGACACGGTTACTACTCAAAACTTAACCATTCACGATTTCGAAAGAACCGACGAAGGTTTTACATATACTATTGTTAGCGAATTGCCATTAAAAGTATTCCGCTTACCAATTGTACTTCCTCATATTGAATACGATTTAGGTTCTGCTGAACTTAGAGAACTAGCCAAGAAAGATTTGGATAAACTAGCTCGTGTATTAGAAACGAATCCTAGTTTGAGAATTCAATTGCGTTCGCATACCGATTTCCGTGGAGGAGACGATTTCAACAAAGAACTTTCTCAACGTAGAGCTGAGTCTTGTGTGAATTATTTAATTGAACAAGGAATTGATGCTTCAAGACTTGTGCCTGTTGGTATGGGTGAAGATGAGCCATTGACACTTCAAGAAAAGAGAAACGGTATTGCTGCTGGTACAGTACTATCCAAAGAGTATATCGGTAAATTGCGTTCGTCAAGAATTCGCGAGGCTGCACATCAAATGAACCGTAGAACAGACTTCAAGAAAATTGATGGAGATAATAGTTCTGACGATTCCAAATTTGGTAAGTACTAAACTTCTTTACATCACAAAAAAAGCATCCCAACAGGGATGCTTTTTTTGTTTGTGGCCTGTAATCGATAGACAGCCTCCGTCATTTTGTGAGACCTCCCCTTAATAAAAGGCGAGGATTTAAATCCCCAACTTTGATAAGGAGGGGTGCCCGTAGGGCGGGGTGACTGTCGAATTAAATGGAGTGCTGAATGCTGACAGCTCATTGCTGATAGCTGAATGCGCACTACTGAGCCCTGATTTTATAATCTCCATTCCTTTGATTTCTGTATCATGTCTTCTAAATTCTTTAAGTATATTTGCAGCAAATTAACCAGCAATATTTTTCACCTGTGAGCGATCAAGATAGATATATGATGAGAGGCGTTTCGGCATCTAAAGAAGATGTACATAATGCCATCAAAAATGTTGATAAAGGTTTATTCCCAAAAGCGTTTTGTAAAATTGTTGAAGATCGCTTAACTGGAGACGAGGATTACTGTATTGTAATGCACGCTGATGGTGCCGGTACAAAATCGTCTTTGGCTTATATGTACTGGAAAGAAACAG